>Ga0310786_10000136_pt1 | contig 121270 bp, 87 predicted proteins | sample AusTroGonzalo_MG_FD_203881 | JGI IMG/M metagenome (GOLD analysis project Ga0310786, IMG submission 203881) | Bovine rumen microbial communities from tropical cattle in Woodstock, Queensland, Australia - Gonzalo_03 (v2) (version 2) | ecosystem: Host-associated > Mammals > Digestive system >...
TCCATCCGTTGCAACAGCGGGGTCACGGTGTTGGTGTCCAACAGCAGTTTCTTGGCGATGTCGCATACCGGCTGCTTGTCCTGTTCCCAAAGCACGAGCATCACGAGATATTGCGGGTAGGTGATGTCCAACGGATCCAGGTAAGGGTGGTATGCGCCCATCATGAGTCGCGCCGCCGTGTAGAGTCGGAAGCAAAGTTGGTTTTCTAGTTTAAGCTGATTATCAGTCATTTCCTTGTTTATTGGTGACGTTTTTTATTTATATCGTTCACGATGCAAAAATACAAAAATTTTTATATCGTGAACGATATTTTGAAAAAAGTTGAAAAAAAAGTTGCGGCTTGAAAACATTGAGTCCTAAAGAAGTAGGCAAAAAATATAGTAATCGTGTGTGCTCACAGCCTCGGAGAGGCGTCACGCACGCAGTGCAATTAACACCATACAAGCGCGATAGCGCGTAGTGTGGTGTTGGCGATGCGCACACACTATAGGCATCTCGAAGAGATGCGACAGGCTTTGCTGGATTTCATGGATAGTGAAATGTCGCATATCTCCGATATGCTGGGTCACCCGCGGCCGTCTGTCACCACACTGCGCTTCGCTGGTATGGTGTTAATTGCGCCTGTCGGCGCGTTTCATGCCTCCGGCATGGTGTCCTCTATCGCCCGTCACCACCTCACAAGGCAGAGTCGTATGGGGTTAATAGTATATCGCGATTTCACTACGCATCGTAGGTGTGAAAAGTCCCGAAGCGTACCTCCCCATAATGATTAATTGTCTCAATTATATTGAATAAAGGATGCTCTTTAAGCGCATTATCGTCAATGCGCACAATATCTTCAATTTTGACGAACTCAACATCCAATTCATCCATGTACTCTTTAATCGTTTCAACAAATTCAGTTTTGGTATGTGCTTTGCAGAAAACTTGCACGTATGCTCCATCTACATCGCCCAGCATTTCATCGGGACGATGGCGAGTATTAATATGAAGAAGTCCGTTCCAAATATCGTTCATATTGTTTTATTCGAAAAACGGCGCAATAATACAATTTTTCTTGAATGTTTTGGTTTTTCGAAAATATCCTCTTTTGTTCTTGTAAGCCGTTCCTTGTCTGTGGGCTCACAGCCTCGGAGAGGCGTCACGCACGCAGTGCAATTAACACCATACAAGCGCGATAGCGCGTAGTGTGGTGATTGACAGGCGCGAGTGAAAAAGCATCTCGGAGAGATGCGACCAACACAATAATACAACCATTTCTTCGTTACTGATATGATAGAAACAAAATTTTAACAATCAGAACAAACAAAATTATGAGTTACACACAAACATCTTATAACATCATCCTTCGCACACACTGTAGCATTCCTGCCATAGTCGAGGAACACGAACGAGAGCTCTACGCTTATATGCTCGGTTTTATCAACAACAAGGGAGCCCATCTCTATCGCATCGGCGGTATGCCTGACCATGTGCATCTTTTCGTATCCCTGCCCGCAACCCTGGCGATGTCCAAGTTTGTTCAAGAGCTCAAAGTCTCTACCAGCAAGTGGCTCAAGGCAAACCCTCATTTCCCGCTTTTTGACGGATGGACGAAGGAGTATGCCGGCTTTTCATACAACCTGCGAGACAAAGACACGATAGTGGGGTATATTGCCAAGCAGAAAGAGCACCATCGTCATCTGACATTTGCTGAGGAGTACAGGCAATTCCTTGTTGAGAACGGCATTGAGATCAGAGAGGAGTACTTCCTCAAGGAGTGACAGTCGCATCTCTCCGAGATGCTTATAGCGGATGCGCATCGCCTTCACCACACTGCGCTCCGCTTGTATGGTGTTAATTGCACTGCGTGCGTTATGCCTCTCCGAGGCTTTGAGCCCGCCAGTCTGTCACCATACTGCGCTCCGCTTGCGTGGTGATTATTGCACTGTGTGCGTTATATCTCTCCGAGGCTTTGAGCCCGCCAGTCTGTCACCATACTGCGCTCCGCTTGTGTGGTGATTATTGCACTGTGTGCGTTATATCTCTCCGAGGCTGCGCCTGCCGATGCTTCTATTTCTTGTTTTGCCCATTTACGCCAGTCGTTTCAGCAATTCTATCACGACCTGCCAGATGTCGTCGATGGTCTTCAGCTCGACGCGCTCGCTGGTCGAGTGCGGTTCGACGATGCGCGGTCCGATGCTGGCAATCTGGATGCCAGGATAATGTTGCACGAAGAAACCGGCCTCCAGCACGAAGTGCATCGCCACCATGCGGGGACGCCAACCCAGCACATCTTGGAAGGTGTCGCTGACCATCTGCAGAAAAGACGAATGCTGGTCCTCCTGCCAAGCGGGAGCCGACATAATGGTCTCTGAAGTAGCTCCGGCTGCGGCAAAAGTGTTGGCAATCCCTTTGCTCAAAGCCTCCATGTCGCTGTCGATGAAGCTGCGCGTGTGAGTCGAGACGAAAATGTGGTCCTCTTCAGTCACGATGCGCCCGATGTTATTGGAGGTCTCCACCGTTCCAGGCATCGCAACACTCATCTTTACCACGCCTTGAGGCACCTGTATCAGACAATTACACAGTGCCTTCAAAGACTCTTTAGGGATGACCATGTCCTGTTTTTCGCATTGCTCAATGCTGCAGGCGATTTGAGGGTCACTGCTTCCAAACTTCTCTTGCAGTCCCCGATTGATGATATCCAACTGTTTCTTCAAAGAATCAGCATATTCGTCAGAAAGGGCACAAATCACGAGTTCACCTTTAGAAGCAATCGAAGCGTTGGCTTCCCCAATCAAGATGCTGGCTACGTCAACGTCGTGCTCAAGACAGATGTTTTGCAGGATAGCCCTTGTCGGCAACACCGCACTGCAACGTCCTTTGTTGATATCGACTCCGGAGTGTCCGCCCAATCCGCCCGCGATGCGGATGCGGTACCAGCTGCCGTCGGATGCCGGCACCCGTTTCATGGGGATACGATGAAACTGCAAACAAGCGCCTGACGCGCCGGTGGTGATGGTGTCGTAATCCTCCGAGTCGAGATTGATGACCTTGCGACCTTTCAGAAAATCCTTGCCCAGCTGCGAGGCCCCCGACATGCCGTCTTCCTCATTCGTGGTGGTGATGACCTCCAGCGCAGGATGCATGATGCTGTCGTCCTCGAGCACCGCCAATGCCATCGAAAGCCCAATGCCATTGTCGGCGCCCAGCGAGGTGCCACGGGCCTTCATCCACCCATCCTCCTCGTAAGCTTCGATAGGATCGTTCAACGGGTCGCGCATCCCAACGCACACCATGTCCATGTGGTTGAGTAACGCAATGGGTTCGGCCGCCTCGTGTCCTGGAGTGGCGGGCTTGCGAATCACCACGCAGTTCTCCTTGTCGCGCTCATACTCCAGATGAAGTCGCTCGGCAAATTGACAAAGGTAGTCGGCTATCCGCTCTTCGTGATGAGAGGGACGAGGTATTTGATTCAGTTCGTGAAAGATTTCAAAAACTCGTTTCGAATTGATATAGGTTGTCATAATTATTTGATTTTCGGAATTGTAATTGTTTTTTGATTATTCAATCGGCAAAAATACAAAAAAAGTCGCGGCCCAAAGACCGCGACTTTATGCTTAATCATTCATCAACCGACTTTCGCCCCACTTATACTGCGGGTACGCTTTTTTCAAGTCGTTGTAGGAGTCCTTCACGTCGCTGCCGCCGCTGGTGGCGAAGACGTTGAGTAGCTTGCCGCTCAGGTCATGCGCTTCAATGAAGGTATTGACGATGGTGGGGGCTGTATACCACCAGATGGGGAAGCCGATCCAGACGGTGTCGTAGTCGGCGATGTTCTCGCACTTTCCTTTGATGGCGGGACGCGAGCTCTTGTCCTTCATCTCGATAGTCGAGCGTGAGGTCTTGTCGCGCCAGTCAAGGTCGGCGGCGGTATAAGGTTGCTCGGGGGTGATTTCGTAGAGGTCGGCGTTGAACTCTTCCGCCAGTTTTTGTGCCGCGGCCTTGGTGTTGCCCGTAGCCGAGAAGTAAACGATCAGGGTCTTTTTCATTTTGGGGTTCTCCTTTCCTTGATTAGGGGTGTTTTGATTGTTTTTCTGTGCGCAGCCCACCAGCATCAAGGTTACTGCGACTGTAAATAATGCTAATTTCTTCATTGTTTTTCTATTTTTGTTTGTCTTTAACAAAAGACGGTGCAAAGTTACAAAAATTTCGCATCCACATCTTGCCCTCATACTGTCTTGCGCTTGCAAAACCTCTCGAACATCAACCACTTACAAACCAATCGTAAAAAAATCACTTTTAAAAGTGATAAAATCACCCTTTCACGCGTCTAATACAATGTGGAGGCTCCCAAACTGCCAACTGTCTCATCGCTCACCTCCGTACCGTAAGCGTCTTCCACATCACAAACGACGGAGAGAACAGGCCGTCCTTTATCAAAACCTTAATAAATCAAGACAATAAACGATACGACAATGAGAAAGTTTTTTCTTTCAGTGATATTCACCCTCGCCGCTTGTTTAGTGGCGTCGGCACAAGAATTGCATCGAATCATCCCATCCTACGATAATCTGCAATCCTCGGCAAAGGACGCGCTCAAGCTGCAAGAATATAAGGCTGCCTACAACACGTATTGTCTGATGGATTCTGCCTACGGCATCACATCTGCCGACTATGAGTCGATGATGTACTTTATGTGGCTGACACATTCTTATAATCCCGGCAGTGAGGATGAGAAGAGCTTAATGTTTCGTGCCGTCAACAGCAAATGGTTTGATATGGCACAATTGGAGCTCGAGGCAGCCAACTATGGTGTTGATACGCTGGACTATTGGGACGAATTGGTGGCCATTGTAACGCCTCGTGGCTATCAAGGCACCCTCTATCAGAACCGCCTGCTGGCAATGACGCGGGCCGATCAGGCGCTGAGAAACTCGATTGGCAATGGCAGCCAGAATGAGGATTCCCTGAAGGAAGCGCTCCATGAGGTGGAAGTTCGCAACGAAGCTGAGTTCAAGCAACTTATAGCGGAACGCGGCTTCCCCACTTTGACAAGGGTCGGCTCACTGTGCAACGACTATGCAACATATATTGCGCAATATATGTCGAAAGAGTTCAAACAGTGGTATTTCAAAGAGGTTCTGGCGGCTATTGACAGCGGCGACTACAACAACGGCAAAGTTATCCGCTATATAATTGACAGCGAGAATATTGGTCGTGAGAATCTGAACGAAACCTATTGCGAACAACTCAAGGCAATGTGCGACGAAGACCAGCGGTTACGCCACATGTTGCCAAGAGATGGTGCATGGCCAGACAGTCTCAGGCAAGAGATACACAAGACGGACGCTTTGAATATCGTTCGACTGAAGGAACTCATTGCTCAATACGGATTTCCAACCTACGACAATGTCGGCCATCAGGGCGTTGTCAATGCATCCTTGTTGGCGCAACATTCTGAGCCTGAGTTTCTGCATTGGTTTTTAGAGCAGGCCAAGCCAGCAGCAGACAATGGCCTATTTGACCTCAGCTGGATTGCCTATATGACCGACCGCGATTTGGTACATCAAGGAAAGCCGCAATTGTACGGCACGCAACTTACAACAATTGACGGCATCACCGCATTCGACCCCATCGAGGAGATAGAGCACCTTGACGAGCGCCGAGCCAGTATGGGCCTCGGTCCGATAGCGGACTATATGAAACTCTACGGCATGACAGAACTGAAAACACATCTAGTGAAATAATAACAGACGAGATGCATAATAAGACCATCATCCTGCTGGCGGCGTTTTGGGTGTTCACATTTGTCACCAATGCCCAATCGGAAAAATGGAAGGCTTATTCGGACATCGTCAAGCAGTTCCATTCGGATATGACGCCCTGTGAAAAGCTGGAACTATATGCGCGTATGGATTCCGTGTATGAGAAGAACTATAGCTATGCCGAGACCCTCAATCAGATGCAAGAAGAAGACCAAGCGGTGCGGCGCGCTTTCCATTACCGTACACTCACGCCCGACGAGGAACATTCGCTCAGTCGCAGGATGCACGAGGTGGATTCGGCCAATGTAGTGAAACTGAAGTGGCTAATCGACACATTGGGCTTCCCCACATGGGAGCGTATCTGCTCGTATGGTTCCTACGATGCTTGGGTAATAGCGCAACATGCGCCCATGCAATATCAACTCGCTCTTCCCGACAGAAATGCAACAGGGCGTTACCGATGCTGTTGACTACTTTCATAATAGCGACTATTGCAGCGCTATTCCACTCTTTTGCCACAATATGAAGTCCTTCAACTGCTCATCATCTTTCGTATAAAGATACACGTGGGTGGGTGCCGATACGTCAGGATGAATCTCGAAGGTGCCGTTCTTCACCACCCCTTTCCCCACAATTTCGAAATGATGGAATTCGTCTTGCAATACGAGTTTTGTCCCGTCTTTCAAGCCCTTGACAGTGCCTTTCACAGTGCAATATCCGGTTCCGGTTGAACGTTGATTGCAGCTAGCCAACATAAACAACGACAAAATGGTGAGGAAGAATAATCTTTTCATACGATAAGCTTTTGGGGACGGCAAAAATAAATACCTCAATCTGGCGTTCGTTTACCTCCACCAGTGGCACAGCGTTTCAAAGAGCACCGGAAGATTCGCACAACCGTTGTTAGACATCCCCATCCTTGCTATAATCAGATTCTGATCAGGGTGGACATATAGAATCTGCTGGCAGATTCCCAGGGCGTAAAAGCCGGGATGGGGCGACTTGTTGTAACCTTCATAGCGTAGGTTATACCAGTTGAAATGGTAGCCATGGTTGCTGGCATCGTATTCTGAAGATTGGCGTATCCATTCCTCGCTGACAATGCGTTTGCCTTCCCACACGCCGTGGTTTAGATAGAGGCGGCCGATCTTGGCCAAGTCCTTAATGGTGAGGGTGATACCACCGAAGGCGTGTGCAACATCGTATTTTCGGCTGTCGATATTCACCAATGCATCCGACTCCATCTGCAACGGCTTCCACACCTTCTCGCTGAGATAGTCGGCATAACGCTTGCCCGAAGCGCGCTCGATGACCACACCCAATATCGCCGCTGTCATACTCTCGTATCGAAACTCGGTACCTGGCTCGCAGCGGAATTTCAACCCCTTGATTTGCTTCATCAAGTTGTGCCCGTAATTCAGTTTCGCTATTGCGTTGACATACTTCAGTCCTTTCATGGAGAACTCGTAGTAGTCGTCAAAGTCCAATCCGCTCTGCATATTCAGCAGATGGCGGATAGTAAGGCGCTCCCATCTTGGATTTTTCTTCTTCAATTCCGGCAGATATTTGGTAACAGGATCGTCAATGCTTTGGATGTAGCCCTCGTCAACAGCGATGCCGCATAGCAGCGACGTGATGGATTTGGAGACTGAGAAGACGGTGGCCATGCGGTCAGCGGAGAATTCGCCCCAATATTTTTCGTAAACGATGCTGTCGTTTTGGATGATCAGCAGCCCTTGCGTTTTGCTCTTCTGGTCCATTGCCTCCACAAACGTCATATTGACGCAATTGGGTGATTCATTATAGAAATGCAGCGTGTCAAGCCAGTCGGCCCTCTTGGTGGCGACAGGAAATTGGAACGACTGATCACCTTTGGCAATGGTATCGCGTTCGCAATGCTCATAACTGAAGATGTTTGGACCATACAAGCCATCGGCTTTATAACCTCTTATCATGGCACAAGAAGAGAGCAATAAGACGCATACGCCGAGCAGAACAAACATTACAGGCCGCCCAGCTTTGCGCAAGGCTTGCGATTGTCGATTTGTTACTTTCATTGCCATAAATCTTAGGAGACTTCTATTTTCCACTTCTTCACGTTGCAGCCAACCTTGATGCGAAGTCCGTTAAACATCAAGACAAGCAAACAGCGCTGCAAAACTAAACATTTTCTATTAACAGGATGCAAAAAAAATGAAAAGGTTGCAGTTGGTTGGAAATAATTTTTTGCGGGTGTTATTTCGCGTTATCAAACAATTCGATGTTTCCTTCCGCCACCACCATCGCAGTGCCGCCAACAAAGATATTTCCGTCGGCCTGAATGCGGGTGGCAATTATGGAGGGGCGTCCCATTGCTTCGCCTTGGAGGAAGGCACATTCGGCTTCGTTTCCGAGACAGCCGCACTGTTGGAGATAGTAGGTCAGCGAGGCATTGGCGGTGCCGGTAGCCGACTCCTCAGGAATGTCGTAGAGAGGCGCAAAATCACGCACATGGGCGGTATAGTCGTCATTGCCGAAGGCGAAAACATGGAAACTCACCGCCTTGTGTTTCTTTGTGATGGCTGAAACGGTCTCCATGTCTGGTTGAAGCGATTGCAACGTAACCACGTCCGGCAGCGGAATCATAAGATCGGGCAGGCCGGTGGAGACCACCTGAACGGGCATCTTCGGACAATAATCCTTCACACCTAAGGCCCAATAGATTTCCTCTGTTTCGCTAAGCGTTGCGATTATTTGCGGTTTCGCCATCTGCATCATCACCTTCTCCCCTACTCTAACGTTCAGGTCGCCCGCCTTGGTATGACAAATGCATTGCCCAGAGGCCAATCCTTTCTGGTACATCAAGGAAAATGAAGCTATCGTCGCATGTCCGCATAAATCCACTTCGGCCTTCGGAGTGAAATAGCGGAGGGTGTACTCTTGCGATGAATGTCTTCGGATGAAGGCCGTCTCCGAAAAGCGCAGTTCAGCCGCAACATTCAGCATCAGATCTTCCTTCGGGAAAGAGTCCGAATCAAGCAGCACCACCCCTGCCGGATTTCCGCCAAAGGGTTTATCAGTGAAGGCATCAACAATATAGTATTTCATCGGATTAGATTATTATTCCGGGGACAATAATACAAAATTTTGAACATACTGATATTGGCGGTCATTCCCTGTTAACACTTTATGCTTTTGTGAAGATGTAAACTGCCAATGTGGGTAGTAAGACCAACAACCATAGCGCAACCTCTACAATAGCGTACGACCCGACATAATCCACCAATGTCTGGAATTTCAGAACGCCGTCAACCAAAATGACCAAAAGTGCAAACCAGCAGAGAAAGAATATTGCAGCATACTTGATTTTTCGTTTCTTCAGTTTCATTGTAATGCGGAATTTAGTCAGTTATTCAGTATAATCAGACAATTCAAAGCTTCCAACTTCTTCCTCGACACCAAGACTTGGAACTCGCTCCACTATTCGGGTGGTGCCGCTTGTTTTGTCCACATAAAAGTACACCAAAGCCCCTGTATAGCTTCTGAATGTCACTTGATATGTGGAGTCGGTCTCATCTCCCATTTCCACATACATGATGGACGGATTCTCTTCCGCTATACTCCAGTCGTACTCTTTGTGGCAATAGTTGTTTACTCCTTTGTACGCCATTTCTGCCGTTATTTGTCGTTCTGCGGTGTTAGAACCATCCGTTTGGTTCGGCTTGTTATTATGGCAGGAGCATAAAGACAAGACCAAAAAAGCTAATGATATGAATATGAATTTTTTCATAGGTGAATAAATTACAAAGATGAAAACGAACATCTATTCCATCAGCTCCTACCGCAAATATGGCCCCGTGACGGAGGCCGCATCCATCGACATCGCTTTGGGCGTTCCCGTGAAGAGGATGTCGCCGCCCATCGCGCCGCCGCCGGGACCGAGCTCGATGAGCCAGTCGCACGATTTCAGCATCTCGACGTTGTGCTCGATGAGGAAAATCGTGTTTCCGGCTTCCACCATCGTGTCGAAGAGCGCTAGGATGCGCTTGATGTCGCCCGCATGCAGACCGTCGGAGGGCTCGTCCATAATGAAAATCTTGCCGGCATCGCGCAGATAGGAGGCCAGTTTGATGCGCTGCAACTCGCCGCCAGAGAGGGTCGAGAGCGACTGGTTGAGATGGAGGTATCCTAAGCCGACCTTGCGCAACGGTTCCAACTTCTCGGCAATGATACTTCCCGCGAACAGTTCGGAGGCTTTGTTGGCGGTGAGGTCCATCACCTCAGCGATGTTCATGCCTTTTACTTTGTACGACAACACTTCCGGTGAATATCGAAGTCCTCCGCAGGCTTCACAGGTGGTCTCGATGGCATCCATGAAAGCCATGTCGTTGACAATGACCCCCTTGCCCTGACAGACGGGACAGCCACCTTTGCCGTTGAAGGAGAAAAGGTCGGTTTTGGTCTTGTTGGTTTTGGCGAAGAGTTTGCGGATGTCGTCGGCAACGTCCAGATAGGTGGCCGGGGTGGAACGCAGACTGATGCCGATGTTCTTCTGGCTGATAAAGACAATATCTTGGTTGGGCGAATCATTATTCGCCCCTACAGGGTGATGGGACCATGCGGTACGGAAACATTCCATCAACGAACTCTTACCCGAGCCTGCCACACCGGCGATGCCGCACATCACTCCTAACGGCAGTTTGACGGAAATGCTCTTCAGGTTGTGCAAGTTGGCGTTTTCTAGAAGGAAGAAATCCTTGGGCGTACGCACCTGCTCCTTGATGGCACTCGATACGCTGAGCATGGTGCCTGTGAGCGTCTGACTGTGCAACAGTTCCTCGTAGCTGCCCTCGAAGACGATCTCTCCGCCGTTCATGCCCGCACCGGGCCCCATGTCGATGATATGGTCAGCGATGCGGATAATCTCCTTGTGATGCTCCACCAGGATGACGGTGTTGCCGTGGTTCTTGAGTTTCTGCACCGATTTCTGCATCAGCAGGATGTCGTGGTTGTGCAGGCCCACGCTGGGTTCGTCGAGGATATACATCACATCCGAGAGGGGAGAGTTGATGAATTTCGCTATCTTGCAACGCTGTGCCTCGCCGCCGGAAAGGGTACCGATGGCGCGATCGAGGGTGAGGTAACCGAGTCCGATCTCCTCCAACGCTGCCAGCCGCTCAGTAGTGGCCCGCTTGATGTCCTCTGCCAGCGGATTGTCGATGGTCTCCATCCACTTCCGGCAGTCGCTGATGCTCATGGCCGTCACCTCGGCGATATTGACCCCGTTGATTTTGCAGGAACGTATCTTCTCGTTGAGGCGCGTGCCACCGCAGTCGGGACAGGTACCCATCGTCAGCATGGGGTTAAGCGCTGCGGCATGCAGCAGTCCCTCCTCCGAGTTGATGATGCTGCGGTACATACGGGGAATCAAGCCTTCGTATTTGGCAGTCTTGGGCCAGTTGGAAGGCGGGTTCTTCAGCTTAATCTGGGGTGAATTGAGAAAAAGGTCAAGCTCCTCAGGCGTGTAGTCTTTGATTTTCTTGTCAAGATCGAAGAGACCGCTATGGGCGTAGCGTATCCAGCGCCAGCCCCCTTTGTGGAAGGCGATATAGTGGATGGTGTCCTCATCGTTGAGCGACTTATCGAAATCGACCAGCTTGTGGATGTCCAATTCTCGGATTTCGCCCAACCCAGCGCAGCGCGGACAGCTGCCCGAAGGATGGTTGAACGAGAAAGCGTCGGAGTAGCCCACAAAGGGTTGACCGATACGCGAAAAGAGCAGTCGCAGCAGCGCGTAGATGTCGGTGTAGGTGCCCACCGTGGAGCGGGAGTTGGAGGCGGGCTTTCGCTGCTCGATGACAATGGCGATGGGCAGGTTCTCAATGTCGCCCACATGCGGCCGCCCGTATTTGGGCAGATACTGCTGGGTGAAGGAGGGAAAGGTGTCGTTGAGCTCACGACGCGATTTGGCCGCGATGGTGTCCAGCACCAGCGACGATTTTCCCGACCCCGACACGCCTGTTACCACCGTGATTTTCCCCTTGGGAATCCTGACGTTGACGTGCTTGAGGTTGTTCTCTGTGGCATCGCGAACGATGATGTGTCCGAAATCGTGGGTATGGTCCTTGTCTATCATGAATAATCCAATAATGTTCACTACAAAGGCAGCAAAAGTACAAAAAAATCCCGCAAGCCGTGCTTTTCGGTTTGCGGTTTGCGGTTCATAGCCTCGGAGAGGCATCACGCACGCAGTGCAATTAACACCATACAAGCCGATAGGCGCAGTGTGGTGATGGTGATGCGTACTCGCCATGGGCATCTCGGAGAGATGCGACAGACCGAGCTGGATGACAGATACTGTGTGATGTCGCATCTCTCCGATATGCTGGACCGGCCGCGTCCGTCTCTCACCACACTACGCGCTATCGCGCTTGTATGGTGTTAATTGCGCATGTTGGCGCGTCTCATGCCTCCGGCATGGCGTTCTGCCTAACTTTTGCCTGCGATTTTGCAACTCGTACTTGCTTAAAATTACATTTTTCACGAAATACGCATTGTCATTCTCATAAAATAGTGTATTATTGCCCACAAAAAGAGGGTAATTCCTTATTATTTATCCTATATATGTCGCTCTTAAAAATATTGTTATTATGACTAAAAATGGAACTTGTCTAAGAATTATTGTAAGTTATTATGGTTTTCAAGATTATTACATAGAAAACCGTATCCTTGTAAATGGTTTAGTAGAATTAGATTCTATGATAGTAAGAGATAACTTTGATTGCTCTAAAATACTATGTATTAAGATTGAAGAACCGATCCCTAAATCACTAATAGAACACGCTATTAGTCGTTTTGCAGATAAGCTGAATAATGCAGGTGTTATTGGTGCATATAACATCCATCCTATGGGTGAATCTTTTGCTGATGGTCGGCCTCATTTCGTTGATATATTTTCAAATGATGATACCGTTAGACAATTTAGATATGTTATTGAGTGTAACCCTCCCCAAAATTGATATAGAGTGAATTACGAATCTACAACATCTGTCTTTCAACTCATCTATACTTTTGACTAAAACTCAATATATCCTATTCTAAAATACCAACCCCTTCTGTTTTGAGATGATATAATTCATTCTCAAGTTTCCTATTCTTTTTTTCTAGACATTTTATTTGCTTTCTTAATTGTCGTTCAACATCATCCTTTCGAAAAATGATCCCAACAAGCTCTTTTCTCGTCTTTAAAATTAATCCAAGCTTAATCATGGTCTTTATCTCCTTCATTCATTACACAGATATAACAAGGTTCAAATCCAAGACTTTGAAGTAAACTATCATCAAAATCAAGATCAGGGATAAATTGACGTATATAAAGTTCTTGTAATTGTTTATATAATACCTGTTTGAATGAGTCAATTATTACAAGTTGTGCTCTTAACTCTTCTTCCGTACCTCGACAAATACGCTTCCCGATAGGCTCTTTACTATTTCCTAACCACGACAAATAACCGTATTCCATACAAGTTGCAATACGTTCATGTTTTTCCTTCAGCCAAATAACGAATTCGTTCCATGTTTTTGTAATCTCATCGTTTATTTCAGAAACAGAACGATTGTCATAGATTTCTTGCGTGCCAGAATTGGGAATTGTTGTTATATCAAAATCTCTTATGGGGGGATTCAAATGGAACTTTGCATTAATTGTTGCTACAAATGCAGAGTTATCTCGTTCTCTCAAATCTTGATTGTCTTTCCAAAATTTACGGTATTCTGTTACAAGTTCTTTGCCTTGTTCAATTATTTGATTGGGAATTACGACTCTTTCATAATCCGATTTCATTGCAAGACAATTTGGATCAGAATGATAGACTGGCTTTTTTTCTGCTTGTATGTATTTAAGAGAATCTGTTGGACAAGCCACTTTATTGTAAATGTAATTGATTACACCGGTATCGCCTTTACAGAAAGCCTTAAAAGCCATGAGCCTGTTTTTCTCTTGTTGAGAAAACATTGCAGAGAAAACATGAGATTTTGAAGAGTCCCAGTCACCTTTTATCTCCATTCCATTCGGCATAGTCCATAATACAACATCTTTGAACTTGAATTCTTTTGGAACCTCAAGTTCTCTAAAAATCCTCTTAAAATTCGCTTTTGTAATATACATATATTCAGTTAATTTTTGTTTTTTTAATGTATCAATAGTTTTTGACTTATTATTTGCAAAAAAGCAATCATTTGAACATAAGAGAAGCGTGAACCCAACTTTTCGTCTGAGGCTGTGAGAGAATGCCTATACACCGAAGTCAGACCCACGCTATACGTGGCATCTGCTAACTTCTTTCGGCGTATATTCATTGAAATCTCTCACAATTTCAGACGACTCCGAACGATAGCAAACGCTATGGTTTCAATATGTTATTTTAACTACTTTTCTTTGCTTGTTTCGTTTTTATTGTTTTGATACTCAATTATTTATTCTCTATTTGAAATCTATGTAATTCCTTCTGTCGTTCAATCTTCTTTTATCTCAACCTCTGTCGTCAGGTCACGAACCCCTCCGCAACGAAGGTTTGGGATGTTGATTCGGATATCGCAATCCACCACGAAAATGTTTCCTTCTTTTGAGCGTATCACATTCTCATCGTGGAGGTCGCTCAAATAGATTTCAGGAGTGGCAAAAGTCCAGTTTCTCGGATTGATTAGTTTGAATCCGATGTTTTCAGCAAACAAGGCGATTTCTTCATCTGTCATGTGCGTTCCTTCAATGAATGGCTGTTCCACCACAATTTTGAAGTCCCCGCCTGTCGTGCGTCCAAACCCCAACACCTTCAATGTGGTTTCAGGGAAATAAGTGTTATGCAGCGAGATTCTGTCAAGTGCTAGAATGGGCTGGATAAAATACTCAAGCCCAATTGCTTTTACCAATGTGGCGCCGTGGTCGTAAACATTGGCTTCTCCGCCTTCTGCAATCTGTTCGCCTAACATGCGAGGCAGAGCTTCTTCGATACATTCAGTCCAACAACCTACCTTCCTTGCCCATTGCTCTATTTGTAAAGCCTGCTTCGCTCCGCATTGGACTTCTCTTTTGAAGTCGCCGACATCTGGTGCAGCATCTCTATTTGCCGCAGTTTCTGCTCCCGCGAGTAGGGATGCAATGACATGCGTAAAGCCTCCCATTGAGCAGCCATACTGTTCTGCCGATGAAAATCGCTTATATACAATCCGTTGTGTAATGAATTGTTCTGCATACGACTCTAATTTTGATAGACCGTTGGCAGTGAAGCCATCGTCAATAATCGAATGGATGCTATGCCAAAAGTCTTGATTATTCATTTTAATATGATTGATTTATTAACCAATGAAGCGCAAAAATACATTTTTTTTGATAACGCGTGAATGCTCTGCGAAGAGCGCCATAGGATTGTATCAATCATCCACGATGATTATCCAGTTCTTAGTCTAAGGTTTTATTTCACCACTCCACCTCTTTTATCGTCCCTTCCGGCGTGCGGAAAACACAGTGTTGCTCCTTCGCTTCCGTCACCAGATTGAGGTAAATGCAATATTCGGTGATGGGAACGCCGTTGACGCTCACCAGATAATCACCCGAACGGATGCCTTTCCGGTAGGCTTCTCCGTCTTTGCGTACCACGGCTTTCAACACACCGAGGGTGTCGCTTTTGTCAGCAAGGAGAAGCTTTAACCCTTTTTTGTTCTCGTTTCCGACATACTGAACCATCTTACCGTCATGTGGCAGCAATACAAGGTGCATTTTATATCCATTGACAATCAGCGAATTATGCTCCAAAATAGTCGAACCTATCTTGCTAAGCCGCTTGTCGGTTGATATCCACACATCCTTGAGCATGAGTTTATCCAGCCCAATTTCCGGGCAATGCAGCGTCCTATAGGGGACCGAATCTTGCGAATTGCCGAACAAGCCTGCCTCCGAGATCACTGTTGTGTCTTTCCTCACCGTAATGGCGTCAAGTTTCTGCCGTATCTTCGGATCGGCATTGGCTATACGGCTCACAAAATCCTCCGACAAGTCAATTTCTCCGCCTATGGCTCCGGAATCGAAAAGTAACTTGAATGGGCCGAAAGGAAACTGCACCCAAACCATCGGGCGTGTCTTATGACACCTTAAATATTTCAGCGTGGGCTGCCCCTTTTCTTCCTTGGAGAAATAGTTTTTGCGGTCGGTCACGATCATCACACTGTCTTTTGTGTCGAACTTGAAGGAGAGACCGCGAGCGACAAGGTCGTACCCGAAAGCACCGTCAATCCGGTCGCAAACGTAATCGCCCATGCCGTTATCAACCACCATCGGATAGTTTTCGATGACGACGTCGCCCATTTTGATAGGCGGAAAGGTCAAGAAGGCCTTCTTTAACTTCGAGTTTTGGGAATCTGTAACAGAAAGGGTGTCACCCGACGCTTTCATCCAGCCCTCTTCATCGCCAATCCAGAAACCGAATTCCGCACCGGTATCGAACATCAGATTCTTGACTTCCCCATTGATCTCCACCGGAATAATCACCGCCCCGTCCCAAACCTTGATTTTCACCGTGTCCACAAAATGGTGACGGGAGAAGGTGATGCCTCTAAACGGTTTTTTCTGCGCTGTCGCCGAAAACGATGTTACGACAACAAGCAACAGGGTGTATAGAATGTGCTTTTTCATTTCTATCATAATGTATGGAAAATTTCGGGCGCAAAAATACAAACAATATTTGTATTACGGTATTTTGCAGCCTCATTTATCCAAAGATTTTATACTTTTGCCGCCCGAAAATGAGACCGCGTTTGAGACAGATGATCGCATGGGTGCTGCTCGTCGCCTTCTGCGGCATGACCGGCACCAAAGCCTTTCACCACCATCACTGGAAGGCCGTTGAGGACGTCGTCTGTCCGCTGGACGGCATCTCCATGTCGCACCACACCCTCGCCCACTCCATTCTGGAATCCCTCGACGAGGACGACAACGACTGCGCCATCTGCCATTTCACGGTCACCAAGGTGGTCATCCCGACCATCACGAACATTTTCCACGAAAACCCGAAACTTTTCCTACATCCTTTTGTTTTAACGCCCTCTGTTTTTTTCAACCTTCAGGGTGTAAGCTTGTTACGAGCCCCGCCGGCGATTTAAGACGTAAGATTTATGACTTATCTCAAGTCTCAAGTCTCAACTACTAACTTCGTAACAAGCAAATCAAAACAATGAAAAAAACATTATACTCCGCCCTGACGGTTTTGTTCGGGGCGATAGCTCTTGGTGCAGGGGCCCAGGATATTACGCACCACGACCACGATACCACACACGTGGATGAAATCACCATTTCCGCGAACCGCGAGCAGACTTTACGGCGAGAAGCACCGGCGTTGGTGACCATCACCACCCCGAAAACTATGCAGACCTTCAATGCCGTCTGTCTGGCGCAAGCCCTAGATTTCGTACCCGGACTACGCGTGGAGGATAATTGCCAAAACTGCGGCTTCACGCAGGTGCGCATCAACGGCTTGGACGGCCACTATTCGCAAATCCTCATCGATTCGAAGCCGATATTCTCCTCATTGAACGGCGTTTACGGTTTGGAGCAGATTCCATCCGAGATGATCGACCGCATCGAGGTGATACGAGGTGGCGGAAGCGCCCTGTTCGGGGCGTCAGCCGTGGGCGGTGTCATCAACATCATTACGAAGGAGGCGACCTGCAACGGCGGCGGCTTCGGACACAGTGTCACCAACCTCGATTTCACCCGCTCCTTCGACAACACCACACACGTGTACGCCTCCGCGGTAACGAAGAGTCGCAACGCCGGTCTCTATCTCTTCGCACAGGACCGTCACCGCGACCCTTACGACCGCAACGGTGACGGCTACAGCGACCTTCCGAAACTGCGCAACCTCTCCGTTGGGCTGAACGCTTTCATCCGCCCCACCCGACTCTCGAAACTGAGCTTCCGTTACAATATCGTGAACGACGACCACCGTGGCGGCAACAATCTCAGTCTCCCACCCCACGAGTCAAACATTTCGGAGGGCGCATCGCATCTTATCCACAGCGGCCACCTCGACTACCACATCGATTTCGGACACCAGCATGTGGAGGCCTACGCCGCGCTGCAGCATATCAACCGCGACAGCTACTACGGAGGCATCGGGGAAGGGACGCCCGAAGAGCGGGAGGATGCATTGAAGGCATACGGCTACACCCACAATCTGACCTTCGCCACCGGTGCTCTGTGGCGTTATCACTTTGACAAGCTGTGGTTTATGCCTGCATCACTGACTATAGGGGCAGAATACAGTTTCGACCACCTGACCGACTCCATCCCGGGTTACGCGCAATATCTGCATCAGGATGTGCAGATCGGTAGCGTGTATGCGCAAAACGAGTGGAAAAACGAGCATTGGTCGCTGTTGGCGGGCGTGCGCATGGACAAGCACTCGCTCATCCGCAACCCCATCTTCTCGCCGCGCGTCAACATTCGTTACAACCCCTTCCGAAGACTTTCATTCCGAATGAGCTATTCCACAGGTTTCCGTGCCCCGCAAGCCTACGACGAGGATTTACACGTGGCTCTTGCCGACGGAGAGCGCATCATCAGCACCCTCGCACCCAACCTCAAGGAGGAGCGCTCGCACAGCGCCTCCCTCTCCGCCGACTACTGCCTCTACAAGGGCGGTGTAGACGTGGACCTCACGGGCGAAGGATTCTTCACCTACCTTAAAGACATCTTTGCGGAACGGCGTTATGAGGATGCTGCAGGCAACGAAGTATCAGAGCGTTACAACGCCGACAAGGGCTATGTGGCAGGTGCCAACCTCTCGATGCGAATCGCTTGGAAACGGTGGCTGACAGCACAGCTCGGCGCCACGTGGCAGGTGAGCCGCTACAACGAACCACTGGAGTGGAACGAGGACGCCGCGCCGGAAATCCGGATGTTGCGCACCCCGAACATCTATGGCTACCTGATTCTGGAGAGCAACCCGTGGCGACAGCTGACCCTCAACGTGACGGGCAACCTCACCGGTCCGATGTTGGTGCCGCACGAATTAGACGAACCCGTCTTGGTGAAAACGCCCACCTTTTTCGTACTGAACGCACAGGTAAGCTACGATTTCCGCATCAAGTTGCAGCAAAAGTTGTCCGAAAACTTACCCGACCGAATCGTTTTGCAGGTCACCGCAGGCATCCGCAACATCACAGATGCCTACCAGCGTGATTTGGACGTAGGTCCTACGCGCGATGCCGGCTACATCTACGGTCCGCTGATGCCGCGAAGCCTCTATTTTGGGATAAACGTCAGTTTACCATAATAACAAAAAGCCCCGCTACCATACAGGCCGTGGGGCTTTTTTCAATTCTCCAAACAGGAGGTAAAAACCCTGTTCCAGCTATTTTATTTCAACGCCTTCACGGGGCACACTTTCTTGCATTTGTTGCACAGAATGCACTCCGTGGCGTTTATGCGATCACGCGAGTCTTTGTTCACCTCCACGTCCATCGGGCAAACTTCCAGACATTTACCGCATTGGATACACTTCTCCTCATCGCAGCGGACACGAAGCCGGGAATAGTAGCTCATCGGCTTGAGGAAGACCGTAATGGGGCAGATATACTTGCAAAACGCACGGTTATCTTTGAACGCGATGGCCAACAGGATGCCGACCACGTAATAGACCAAATTGCCGACGAGGAAAATCATGAACATCGTCTGCTTGGTGGCTTTCCCGAAATGGAACAGCAGGAGAACGAGAATGAGCGACAGCGCGAAAACGAGGTAACGGATGTAGCCGATCTTCTTCCGCGGACCTTGCGGCTGCTTGTAGGGCAGTAGGTCGAGGATCATGGCCGTCCAGCAGCAGTAGCCGCACCAACCGCGACCAAACAGCAGCGGTCCGAATATCTTGGCGATGAGATAATGCAGCACCCCCGCCCCGAAAACACCGGAAAGAAGATAGTACCAAAAGCCCTCAATCTGCATGTTCTCCCTGCAGATCAGTCCGAGGAATACGAGCATGTAGGCGCCCACGCCGAACTGCACAAATTCGCGGGCGTACTTCTTCCCCGCCGCCTGCAAGGCCGACCCTACCCCGATGCAGAGACCGATGTAGGTAAAATTGAGCAGGAAGAAAAGGTTGCCCGTCGCTAACCACAACGACACGGCAATCACCTCAAAAATGGCGAACAAGATGATGGGAGTTTTGTATTTTTTCATTGCTGCTTTTTTCATAATGACCCCACACTGCGCTCCTTCGTCGCTTGTGTGGGGTTATTCGTCTTAGGATTTTCGTTCTGTCATCCCCCCCACACTGCGCTCCTTCGTCGCTTATGTGGGGTTAATTGCACTTCGTACGTCTTGCCTCTCCGAGGCTGCTTAAGGAAGAAGTAGTTGTTTAAATTTAGTATGTCGCACCTCGTTCTCTGAAAGCAGATTGAGCTTGAATTGCTCGTCGCGGGAGCCCTCTGCATTGCATTGGGCGCGGAAAGCCTCCAATGAGTTGGGGATGAGACGGTAGGTTTCGGGGATTTTGAGTCGCAAGGAGACGCGCTTGGCTTTGTATTCCATGTTGATTTCCTGAAGGACACGATCTACCTCCTCGGTGAAATGCTCGGCCTGCTCTTGGGTAACGTCCTGGTTCTCAAATTCGTAATAGAATCTGTATCCTTTGATGGAGAGGTCAGCAAACCCGATAAAGAAGTGGGTTTTGAGGCCTGTGGTCTTCTCCGCCTCGTGCACCGCATCCACGAATTGCTGTTCATACAATTTTTCACCCGTAATGGTGACGATTCCGTGCAACTTTTGGATGAGATGTATGGTGGGAGTGTTCTGGAAGCTCGGCCCGACTTCCATCAAATCGTACATATTGTAGCGATAAAATCCGCTGGCAGTCGTGATGTAGATGGAATAGCGTTTGCCTTCCTCTAATTCGTGAAGTTGCAAAAAACGCGGATTGGGATTGTCTATCTCAGCTTCTGCCACGAACTCATAGTAGTGGTAATGCGGGAAGAGAACTGAGTTCAACGTATCATCGAGGGGGAATCCAAAACGGCACTCCGAGGAGATGTATCCGAACTCCTGATGGAGCATTCCCTCAGGAAACCATTCCTTGAATTTTTCAAGGTAAATGCGGGTATTTCCGCACCGCCAAGTATTGAGAATCTGAAGGTTAGGCCAATAATGCTTGGGAAGCACTTCGCCATATTTCGCTTTAAGGGCACGCAATTCAGCGGCACGCTCAGGATTGGGCTTCTGCATCGCCTCCAACTCGGCACGAATCTCCGGTTCAATCTTCAGGTCGGCCTTAATGGTACCGTTTTCGATATCGGTCACATAATCGTCGAAGTACTTGTTGACGTTGTTCTGCAGCTCCACGATGGATGAGGGGTTCGCAGCGATAATCAGCGAAACATTCTGCTCAATACCACGACGCATGAGCACATAATAACGCGCCTCAAAGTCGGAAATGCCCGACACGCAAGGCGGATTGGCGTAGATAACTTTCAGGAAATCAGGACAGTTGCCTTGTGTATATCCAGAAATAGAGCCTAACACAGTGCCATCGGGAGCGTAACCTTCCACAGTTTTCCCAATGACAGAAAAAACCTTGCCACCAAACACCAGCGGTCGGTTCTGTATGAAGTTGTTGAGCCACACCTTGGTCATCCTTCCATACCGATTGTTGAGATATTCGGGGAAGATGGGAATCCATTTGGGTTGCGATGTGGAACCCGAAGTGGTGGTGTAGAGCGCCGGTTTGCCAGGGAACAGAATGTCCGACTCACCGTTCTTGTGACGTTCTACGTATGGACGAAAATCCTCATAATCACTCACTTGCACCTTTTCCTGATAGCGTTTGTAGAGCTCTATATCGTCTTTGGCTTCTAAAATATAGGCAAAATCGTGCTCACGACCATAGACAGTCTCTTTGGCGAGTTCAAGAATGCCCCGGAGTGTCTTCTCTTGGCTTTTGCGCGGGTTCTTGCTCGCCCGTTTCAGCTGACGATAATACAACCCACCTGCCATTCCAAGCAGGGTGTTGATGAACGTGGGTGTTTTGAGGTTTTCCATTTCGTTATTATTTGGATATTTGACTTTTTCGACCCCACATTACGCTCCTTCGTCGCTTATGTGGGGTTAATTGCACTTCGTGCGTCTTGCCTCTCCGATGCTGCTCAAGGAATATTATTATATTACTAATTGCTTGAACTTTTCGTGGCGTTTTTCGTCTTGGAGGAGCAGTTGCAGTTTGAACTGGCCGTCGCGAGCACCCTCGGCGATACATTGCGCTTTGAAGGTTTCAAAAGATTCAGGAATCATGCGGTAGGTTTCGGGGAGTTTCAGACGAAGCGAATCGCGTTTGGTCTTGTACTCTACGTTGATGCGCTTCAGAATGCGGTCCACCTCTTCGGTGAACTTCTCGGCCTGCTCTTGCGTAACACTTTGGTCTGCAAACTCATAGTAGAACTTGTAACCCACAATGCTCAGGTCGGCGAACCCGATGAAGAAGCGAGTCTTGAGGCCGGTTTCCTCTTCCGCCTCGCGCACCGCCTCGATGAACTGCCGCTCGTGCAGCTTCTCACCGGTGATGGTCACGATACCGTTCACCTTCTGGATCAGATGCACGGTCGGGGTGTTCTGGAAGTTCGGACCAATCTCCAGCAGGTCGTTCATATTGTAGCGGTAAAGTCCGGCAAAAGTGGTCACAAACGGACAGTAACGTTTCCCTTTTTGCAGCTCATGCAGCTGTAAATACTTCGGATTCGGGTTGTCGAGATCAGCCTCGTCGATGAACTCGTAGTAGTGGAAGTGTGGGAAAAGCACCGTGTTCACCGTGTCGTCCAGCACCAGACCAAAGCGGCATTCCGAAGCGAAATAACCGAACTCCTGATGCAGCATTGTCTCGGGATAGGAGTCTTTGAACTTGTCGAGATAGACCTTCGTGTTACCGCATTTCCAAGTGTTAAGCAGCTGAAGGTTAGGCCAATAGTGTTTCGGAAGGACCGTACCGTACTTCGCCTTCAACTCGCGCAGTTCGGCGGCACGTTTCGGATTGGGCTTCAGACAAGCCTCCAGCTCAGCACGAATCTCAGGATCGATGTTCAGATCCTTGTTCAGCGTACCGTTTTCGATGTCCTTCACGTACTCGTCGTAGAACTTGTTGACGTTGTTCTGCAGCTCCACAATGGTGGAAGGATTGGCGGTCACAATCAGGGTGATGTCCTTCTCAATGCCCATGCGCATAAGCACGTAGTAGCGGGCATTGTAGTCAGCAATGCTGTAGACACACTGCGGGTTCGAATAGAGTACCTTCACGAAGTTGGGGCAGTCACGTTGAGTAACACCAGATACAGAGCCGAAAACGGTGCCGTCGGGCGCATAACCCTCAATCACCTTGCCCACAATCGACAAAATCTTGCCGCTGAAGACCTTATGTTTGTTCTTAATGAAGTTATAGAGCCACACCTTGGTCATCTTGCCATAGATGTTGTTCAGATACTCCTGCGTGATGGGAATCCATTTCGGTTCCGAAGTGGTGCCAGAGGTGGTAGCGTAGAGGACGGGCTTTCCCGGGAAGAGGATGTCCGACTCGCCATGTTTGTGGCGTTCCACGTAAGGGCGCAGGTCTTCGTAATCGTTGACATTCACCTTCTCTTGGTAACGTTTGTAGAGTTCCTCATCGTTCGGAGCAGCCAAGATGTACTCGAAATCGTGCTCTTTGCCGTAAACGGTGTCCTTCGCATAGGTGAGGATATTGCGGAGGGTTTGTTCGCTGGATTTACGCGGATTCTTGTCCGCTTTCACAAGATGACGGTATTGAATACCGCCGGCCATGCCCAGCAAAGCATTGGCTACCAACATTCTTTTCAATTCCATAAGATGATGTATATTTTTGTCAAATAATCCAAAATTTAGAATCAATCGGCAAAGATACAATTTTCTAAATACAATTGTTAAAAAATGTGAATGGCAGCAAAAATCCACAACCACCTGTAGAGACGATGTGCACATCGTCTCTACAAAGCAAAAAAAAACGAGATGCCATTGACATCTCGTTTCTCTTGTGGGACGTACTGGACTCGAACCAGTGACCTCTGCCGTGTGAAGGCAGCGCTCTGAACCGACTGGGCTAACGTCCCAAGAATTCGGCGGCAAAAATACACTTTTTTTTTATACGTTCGACAAAAAAATTTTGTCTTTTTATTTGTCGTATCTGAGGGCTTAGAAGAAGGTTCCCTCCTGAATTTCGCTCAGCCGTTTATATTCGTTTGTAGGCGAAATTTGGTAAACTCGCCTGTCATTTTGCAAATAATAGCGATTGTTGAAGTTGATAACGTAGACCTCATTGCTCTTGAGACCTTTAATCTTCAGCACATTATTATCGAACATATAGACCACTTTGTTGTGGATCGGCGTGCTCCAAAACTGCACTTCCACGAATTTCGGTGCATTGGCCGGCGCCTCAATGGCATTTTTCGAAGCATCAAAATAGATAATGGGCGCCTCATATTTGGAAATCATCTTCGAAGAGGTCACATTGGCGTTATCCTTCTCTTGGAAAGCCAGCGGCTCCTCCTCATCCAACATATAGTCCATCGACGATTCATCCACAAAAGTCGAATCATACTGCGTCGTATCGGAGGCTGTGCCCTGCTGGGCGTCATGCATTCCCTGATATTGGTGTACAATATATTTATATATTGTGTCGGAGGTGCCTTTTTCGGGAGCCGAAGTATCAGTCTTTTCCGCCAGTTGGAATCTGTCACGGAGTTTGTTGACCATGACAAACGTCACCAGCACACCCGTCAGCAGCCCGATGATGACCCCGAGCAGCAGGATGAGTCCCTTTTTAGTAGCCTGGTTCGACTGATTTTCCATCGATTCTCAGATTCTGAAACAATTCGCAAAAATACATTTTTTTAGAATTGATGATCACCAATTCACAAAGGCCTTGTTGAAAATGTCGTCGGTGAGCGCCTCGGTGATTTCAGTCACAAGACCCGACTCCACACTACTGAGATTCTGGGTGCTGTAGTAGTCTGCGTAACGGGAAAACGACTGGTCGAAGTTCTGGTTGTCGTCAAATTTATTGGTGAAACGCACCCTCACCGTGATGGTCAGTCGGTTCATTGCCGGAGAGTCGTTACCCTGAATAGCCACGGGATTCACCGAATAGTCGGTGATTTCGCCCTCGATTTCGTAATCGCCGTTCGTCGCCACGATGGTCAGCGGGGTCTGCCCCTGGATCTTGTCCTTCAACGCCGTCGTGAACACCTGACTCAGCTGCGGGTTCACCAGCGAGGCATTGTTCGGGAACGTGTTGATGGCCACGGTCTTCGCCCGCGCATCCACGGTGCCGCCGGTGAGGGAGACGGACATGCGGCAACCTGAAAGTAAAATCGTAAATAGGATGACACAGACTGCACCCCACACTGCGGCGATGCTCTTGCGAGTCACGCCCCACATTACGCTCCTACGTCGCTCATGTGGGGTTATTAGCTCTACGGAGCTCTTGCTTCTTTCCTTCCTTCCAGGGGTTGCGCTTCGCTTACCCCTGGCTACCGAGCTCTTGCCCCTACGGGGCTGCTCAAGGAAAATGTTTTTTAATATGGGGGACTTTCGATTCATCACTTCAACTGCTAACTACTAACTGCTAATTGCTAACTAATTCCGTATTCTTTAATCTTCCGGTACAGCGTCCGCTCCGAAATGCCCAGCTCCTGCGCGGCGAGCTTCCGGTTGTCGTGGTTGCGCTTGAGGGCGGCGACAATTGCCTGTTTCTCAAGACCTTCCATGGAGTAGTCCGCGGAATCCTCAATCACTTCGGAGTCGTCGTACTGCTCGGGTTCTGTACCGTGGTGCTCGTGGGTCGTCACCAACGGGTATTGTCCGCCATCCGGCATGGGGGCATCGGGAAGGACGTGTTGGTGATGCGTGCCCTGGACGTACATCTGAGGATTCTGAGTCAGCTGCGCGACCGTGACCTTCAATTCCTGTACCTCGCGCTGGAGTTCGGCGATGAACTTGAAGACCAACTCACGCTGCATATTGTCCTGACGTTCCGTATCAGAGGGCATCACAGCCGGCAGATTAGAGCCAACGGGACCCGTCAGGTAGGGTTTTAGCATTTCGGGGGTGATGAGCCGTTCCTTCTCAATGAGGGAGATCTGCTCAGTGACGTTCTTGAGCTGACGCACGTTGCCAGGCCAGCGGTAGGAGCGCAACATGGCCTGTGCCTCCTCGGTGAGCGAGATGGTGGGGACGTGGTACTTGTCGGAAAAGTCGGCGGCGAACTTGACGAAAAGCGGGTAGATGTCGCCCGGACGCTCGCGCAACGCGGGTACGCGAATCGGCACCGAGTTGAGACGGTAGTAGAGATCCTCGCGGAACTTGCCCTTGGCGATGCGGTCGGCAATGTTGACGTTGGTGGCGGCCACCACCCGCACGTCGGTCTTCATCACCTTGGAGGAACCCACGCGGATGTACTCGCCCGACTCCAGCACGCGCAACAGACGCACCTGCGTGGAGAGCGGCAGATCGGCGACTTCGTCGAGGAACAAGGTACCGCCGTTGGCCTCCTCAAAGTAACCCTTGCGGGAATCCACCGCGCCGGTGAACGCGCCCTTCTCGTGACCGAAGAGCTCCGAATCGATGGTACCCTCGGGAATGGCGCCGCAGTTCACCGCAATGTAGGTCTTGGTCTTGCGCGGCGAATAAGCGTGGATGATCTTCGGCACCGACTCCTTACCGGAACCGCTCTCGCCGGTCACCAGCACCGAAAGGTCGGTTACGGCCACCTGCATCGCCACGTCTATGACATGGTCCAACGCGGGGTCGAACCCGATGATGCCGAAACGGCGTTTGACATTGTTTATGTTTTCGTTCATATTTGTTTCTTTCTTCATCTGTGACCCCACATTACGCTTTGCTTATGTGGGGTTAATTGCACTTCGTGCGTCTTGCCTCTTCGAGGCTGCTGTAGAGACGGTGTGCACACCGTCTCTACTATTCCCCCGGCGGGCACCCCTTCTAAAATAGAAGGGGAATTGGGGGTCGCTCGTTCCCAACTGCTAACTGCTAACTATTTGACCCGCAATTTCCGTCCGATCTGCAATATCGTCGTCTCCTTGATCTTGTTCAATTTACAGAGTTTGTCCACCGTGGTGTGGTACTTTTTCGCGATGGCGTAGAGGGTGTCGCCCTGCTTCACCGTATGGTACTTCGCAGTGGTGGTGGGTCTGTTGGCGGTCTGCTGCTGCGGTGCAGGCTTCTCCACACTTGTATTAGCGGACGAAGGCACTGGTTTCACGTCCAGCTTGGCCGGTTCGCTGTTGACTACCTCATCCTCGTCATCATCCGCACGACGCATATCGTTGGTGTCCTGCTGTTTACGAGTGTACTTCTGCACGGTAATCACGTTGGAGCCGCGAGTGATATCCTTGTAGGCTCGGGACATGTCCTCTTTAGAAAGTTTGATCTCCTTGTTGACCTGGCGCGGATTGTCGGCTTTGGAGTGCGCGAAGAGCCAGTCGTAGGTCTCCTTGAGGTAAAACAGTCGGGCTAAGTCGCCGTGGTTGACGCCCGGCCACTTATCCAAACGCAGCAGGTCGGTGGGACCGCACTTCTTCATAGACTCGTAGATTTCCGTGGCGCGGGAGACAGGCACTGCCCTATCCGCCGTACCGTGGATGATCCACAACGGCACCGTGTTCAGTTTGCAGAGGTCTTTGCGGATAGTGCCACCACACAACTCCATCGAAGCAGCGATCTTTTCCGCATGGTTGGCTAGGAACTCAATCGTTCCGAATCCGCCTAAACTCATACCTATCAGATAGATACGGTTGGTATCGACATCATACTGCTTGCACACCCAATTGAGGATGTCAAGCACTTTGTATGAATTCCACGCGCCGCCTGGATTCTGCGGAGCGATGATGATTGCGTTGATGTCGCGACCCATCGAAATGGCGTCTAGCGGACCGTATCTGCGCACGCGGTTCAAATCGGTGCCGCGCAAACTCGCACCGTGCAGGAACAACACCACGGGGATCGTTCCTTTCTGCTCTTCGTAGGTATCCGGCACGGAGACCCAGAAGTTGTAGGTGTTTTTCACGACGTTGTGGTGCGTGATGAAGGTGTAATTGGTTTGGGCTGTTGCAGCAAAGCAGCAGATGATGATTATTAGTGTTTTTAGGATCTTTCTCATATTTTCGTTCTTTTTGCCCCCACATTACGCTTCGCTTATGTGGGGTTACTGAGCACTTCGTGCATCTTGTCCCTTCGGGACTGCTCAAGGAATAATGTTTTATATTACTACCCCGCCCTTCGGGCACCCCTTCTAAAATAGAAGGGGAATTGGGGTCGCTCGTTACAAACTCCTATTAATTACTCATTACTAATTGCCAGCGCTGCGGCGCGGGCGTCCTGAATCGTATCATTGATGCTCATCGGGCGTTTGCAGGCGCCGGCGACAAACAACCCGGGTTGCGCGGTGAGGTTATCCTCGGTGTGCGGGGAAAGGCTCTGCGCGAAACGGTACAGGCCATCGATGCCGGCGGATTTCGAGAGGGTGGCGGTACCCTCGGAGGCGCACATACCGACCATCAGCACCAAGAGGTCGCAGTTCATCGTCATCGGGTTGCCCATCAGGGTGTCCTCGGCCTTGATCTGCACGCGGTTGTCGAAGGTGGAGGCCGCTTCGGAGATACGTCCACGCACGAAGTTCACGCCGTACTTCTCCTGCGCCTCGCGGTACATCTCCTCGAAACCCTGACCCCACATCCGCAGATCCATGTAGAAGATATAGACATCCGTCTCGGGATGCTGCTTCTTCACTTCTATGGCCTGCTTCACGGCGGTCACGCAGCAGACTTTCGAGCAGTAGTGGTTGCCCGATTTCTCGTCGCGGGAGCCAACGCACTGCAGGAATACGATCTGTTTCGGTACCTCGTTCATGATGTTGCGCACCTGGTTCTCCTTGATCATCTTTTCCATCTCCAGCGAGGTAATCACGCCACGGTAGATGCCGTAACCGAGCTCCTCCTTCTGGTGCGCGTCGAAGACCTTGTAACCTGTGGTCAGCAGCACCGCGTCGAAGGGGTACATTTCCCCAGCCGCAGTGGAGACCATCCATTGGTTTTCGGAGCGGTTCAATGTCGCCACGGGAGAGGACACCTTCAACGTGATGTTAGGATGCTGCAACTTGGCTTCCAGCTTGTCAGCCAGCTCGTCGGCGGAGCTGAAGTCCGGGAAGAGGAAGGCCTTGTCGCGGATATTGCACAGCGGTTGTGCCTCTTTCTCGAAGAGGGTCACCTGATGTTGTTTCGCCAGCACGGAGGCGGCTTCTATGCCGGCCGGGCCGGCGCCGATTATTGCGATGTTTTTCATATTCATTTTGTTTTTTCCTGATGACCCCACATTACGGCTTCGCCTTATGTGGGGTTAATTGCGCTTCGCGCGTCTTGCCCCTACGGGGCTGCTCAAGGAAGCTGTTTTATATTACTACCCCGCCCTTCGGGCACCCCTTCTAAAATAGAAGGGGAATTGGGGTCGCCCATAACTGCTAACTACTAACTGCTAACTCGTTACACCTTCAGCACTTCCGGTTTCTCCGGTGCGCGCAGCACTTTGCCAGAGGCGACGCGGTATTTGTCGTCGGGATTGTAGGCGACGCCGATCTTGTCGAGAAGGCGCTCGCACTGCACCTGGTGGAGCTGCATGCCCATCTCCCACGGGTCGTAGCCGAGCAACATGCCGGCCAGTTCCTCGTAGGTGAGCACCGGAATGCCGTAGCCCTCCTTGTCGTAGGTCTTGTGCTCCATCTCAGCGATGGTGTATTGCCACTTGTCGAGGAACATGGCACAGCCGGGGCAGTTGGCCACGATGAAGTCGGGTTCGTAGGGTTCCATGGACTCGAACTTCTTCTTGGAATTGGCGATGGAATAGCCGCGATTCTCCTGCACGAGGTACTGTCGGAAGCCGAAGCCGCAGCAGTGACGGCGTTCGGGGTAATCGACCACCTCGCCGCCCCAGGCTTCGATCATGCCGGCCAGCACGTAAGGGAACTCGGCATTGCCGATTCCGTGCTTCGGGAAAATCTTGGCATAGTGGCAACCGATGTGCTCCACGCCACGCAACGGCTTGCCGGTGAATCGGTTAATCAATTGGTATTTCATCTTCTCCTTCAACTCGAAGCGGAATTTGAAGATCAAATCCGAAGGATGCACAATGTTCTCGGGCATCTCGAACGTCCGGCCCGTGGCTTTGTACAGATAGTCGCGGGCCTTCTCCAGAATCTCGGGCTGCTCCTTCCATTTCTCGATGAGCTCGGTCATCACCCCAAAGGAGGTGACGCACGAGGGCACATAGTTCTTGTAGCCGCGCTCGGTCATCAGGGAGAAGAGTCTCGCCACGATGGTCATGGTCGTCTCAAACGGCACCACATCGGAATGGTAGCCGATGCCCGTGCAAGTATGCTGATGCGAAGAGTCGTAGACATCCTTCCCCAGATCATTGCGCATGATGTTCAGGAAGGCCGCCTCCGAACCAGGGAAGAAGGTCTGCCGAATGCAGCTCCGCTCGTAGAAGAAGTGGTCGTCTGCAATCTCTTTTTGATATTCGTTCCAAAAACGTTTTTCCATTAGATAGTTTAAGGTTTAAGGTTTAGAGTTTATGGGTTAAAGATTAGAGGTTAAGGGTTAAAGTTTGCATCGATTACATCTATTTAAAACAAGGGGGCAAAGATACACTTTTTAGCCGAAAGCGCAAGTCCTTAAACTTATGATTATTTATCAACACCGCCCCGTATCAAACGGGGGAATCCGTATTTTTGCCGACAATTTTATAATGGGTTGCAAATCAATAAAATTTAACAATATGAAACGTAAATCATTCATTATGAGTTTAGTAGTAGCGACTGTCGTTTTGAGCGGCGCGTGCAAGAAAAAGACGGCCGAGAACCCGGAGCTGGCCAACAACCCCTTCATGAAGGAGTGGAACACCCCTTACGGTGTGCCGCCGTTTGAGGAGATCAAAACCACCGACTATCTGCCTGCCATTCAGGAAGGTATGCGCCAGCAGATGGAGAACATCCAGGCCATCTGCAACAGCAAAGAGGAACCCACCTTCGCCAACACCATCATCCCCTACGAATACAGCGGCGAGCTGCTGACGAAAGTTTCCTCCGTTTTCATGAACCTAGCCGAGTGCATGAACAGTCCCGAGATGGAGAAGCTCTCCGACACCATCTTCCCGCTGCTTACCCGTCACGGCGACGACATTATGCTGAACGCCAAGCTGTTCGAGCGCATCAAGGCCGTCTATAACAACCGTGAGAAAGAGAACCTCAACGACGAACAGATGCGTCTGCTGGAGGTCATCTACAAGGACTTCGAGCGCGGTGGTGCCAATGTGCCCGCTGACAAACAGGCCCGCTTCCGCGAAATCAACGAGAAGTTGTCTGCCCTCACCCTCAAGTTCGGCAACAACGTGCTGGGCGCCACCAACGACTACGTGCTCTTCGTGGACAATGAAGAGGACCTCAAAGGTCTGACTGAGAACCAATTGGCCACGGCCAAAGAGACCGCCGACGGCATGGAGAACGCCAAGGGTAAATACGCCTTCACCATCCACCTCCCGTCGATGGAACCCTTCCTCCAAAACTGCCAGAACCGCGAACTGCGCAAGAAACTTTGGACGGCTTACTCCACCCGTTGCTTGGATGGCAACTACTCTAACAAGAAAATTATCAACGAGATCGTGAACCTTCGTTTGGAGAAGGCTAAAATCCTCGGCTTCGACAATTATGCCAACTACGTGCTAGACGATTGCATGGCCAAGAACGCCGACAACGTCTATGAACTGCTGATGAAGGTTTGGGAGCCCGCGCTCGCGAAAGCCAAGGAGGAAGCCGCGCAATATCAGAAGATGATGGCCAAAGACGGCATCTCCGGCGAGCTGCAACCCTACGACTGGCGTTACTATTCCGAGAAGCTGAGAAAGGAGAAATACGACCTCAACGACGACGACATACGTCCTTACCTCGCCCTCGACTCCGCCCGCAAAGGTCTCTTCTACGTTTGCGAAAGACTGTACGATTTGACCTTCAAAGAGAACAACGAAATCCCTGTGTATCACAAGGATGTGAAGGCATACGAGGTCATTGACAACAACGAAGTGATCGCCGTGGTCTACATGGACTTTTTCCCGCGCGAGAGCAAGCGCAGCGGCGCGTGGATGACCAACTTCCGCGAGCAATACTACGACCGCGACGGCAACAACCACATTCCGGTGGTGTCGCTGGTCTTCAACTTCACGAAACCCGTCGGCGACAAGCCCGCCATGCTCAACATCGACGAGACACAGACCCTCTACCACGAGTTCGGTCACGCGCTGCACAGCATCCTGTCGCGCTGCCACTACCCCACTTTGTCGGGCACCAACGTTCCGCGCGACTTTGTGGAGATGCCGTCACAGTTCATGGAACACTTCGCCTTCGAGCCTGAGGTGCTGAAAGTTTACGCCCACCATTACAAGACCGGCGAACTGATCCCCGACGCGCTCGTCAAGAAGATCGAGGCAGCCGCCACCTACGGTCAGGGCTTCATCAACACCGAACTGTTGGCCGCCTCCATCTTGGACATGGACTACCACACCGTCACCTCGCCCGTCAGCATCAAACTGCCTGATTATGAGAATCAACAGATGGACAAGATCGGCTTGATTTCGTCCATTATTTCAAGATACAGAAGCCCGTACTTCCAGCACATTTTCGCCGGCGGTTACGGTGCGGGCTACTACAGCTACACCTGGTCGGCCGTCTTGGACAACGACGCATACCAATGCTTTAAAGATCACGGCATCTTCGATCCGGCAACCGCCACCTCCTTCAGAACCAACATCTTGGAGAAGGGCAACACCGCCGACGCCATGACCTTGTACATCGCCTTCCGCGGTCAGGAACCCTCTATTGAGCCGCTGTTGAAGAACAGAGGGCTGAAGTAGAGACGCGATTAATCGCGTCTCTACAGTGAAATCCCGCACCGTTGCAAGACGATGCGGGATTTTTTTGGTTAGGCACCATCAGTTTTGCTCGGTTTCCCGCATTTTAGTTATTTTTGCACCCTGAAAAAGAACAAATCATGCAAGATTTTGCCGCCATTTCGGGCGGAGGTTACCCAACCACCAATTGCACACGGTGGCCGAAGCTTGCGGCTGTCCGATGACGAACCACCACCACGCGCTCGCCGACGCGGAGGCGTGTGCGAGGATTGCGTTAAGGTTGTTGTAGGGGTGTTTCTTGGTGAAAGCTTTGGGTTGTTGACGCGTCATCTGCATTTTTGTGGTCGAAAATTTCGACCGCAATTTCATAAATTCTTGATTGTCAGGTTGTAAAACATACCCTTTAGGGGATTTCTCTGGATTATTGCTGATTTTATTAACATGGCAAATATACAACAACTGCCTATTCCGCCAATTTTACCAGCGGTTCGCCCAAAGCATTTGAGATTTGAGCCAAGGTGCGAAGGGTGAAATTTGGGAAACCTGTGGTCCAGCGCGAAACCACGGCCTCGTCTTTTCCGAGCTTTCGTGCCAAGTCACGTTGCGTCATGTTTTTCTCTTTCAGAAGCTTGTCGATGCGTGCTATGATACCTGCCGACAGCTGGACTTCCGACATGATTTCCGGAGAAACTTGCTCCACCTTTGACTTGAACCATTCTTGCTTGTTGTTCATATCTCGAAAATTATATTCTCTGTTCCAATGAGCTCTTTTTCATCAACGATGATATAGCCCTTTTCGATGTTTTCCTTCAGAATTTTCTCAAACCGTTGCAAATCCAGTACGTAGCCATACAGTTTGGGGTCTTCCTGATAACTTTTCGTGCTTTTCACCCCTCCATTCCCGAGAATGATGATCTGCTCGGAAATGCGAAGACAATACAGTCTTAGTTTGCCTCCACTTATGGGTATTGCATGCACGTTGTCGTTCATTTTCCCTTCGGGACGGAAAAACCGTTCCAACGCCCCTCGTTCTAAAATGACTTGCAATGCTGCAATAATTCTTTGATAATCAGAGTTGTATTGAGCATTCATTTCGAATTCCGACACGAATTTTTCAAACTCGGTTGTGCCATCTTTTTCGAAGCTGATGGAGTAGAGTGTAGTTTTTTGCGACTCGGATATTTTATCCAATGTGGTCTTCTTTTTCATAACGCTGCAAAATTATAAAAATTATTGATATATATGTCAAGTTTTCTTAGTTTGTTTTTCGGGTTGGATATGATTGCCAGAGACGATCACATCCACCTTGCGTATGCCTCTACAATGGCGATGGTAGTCTCCACCGCTTTCTGGCTTTTCAGAATTGTGGCTAACATAATTTGACAAAATCACCTGTTGGCCTCGCAAGGTGATCATCTTGTTTTCTACTTCAACAATGTTCGTCATAACACTTAATTTGATGATTATAAACTGTTTTATTAACACGGCAAATATACAACAACAAAAGGTATTTGTCAATAGTTTTGAAAATTTTCTTTAACACTGAATGCCAACTGGTTAAATAAATAGATTGATATTATTTTTAATAATAGTTAAATAATTCTATATGTTTTTCGCAGGATTTTTGCTGTTTATAGGTCTAAACCTGTAAACCCGTAAACCTGTAAACCTACACAGTGTGAAACGTGAAATGCATTTGCAAGCGCATTTTCTTTTTCGCATGAGAAAAAGACTGTGCTGAGTTTTGGCACAGTCTGGTGCTATTTTTGCAGCGTTCAAAAATCGTAAAAAAAATGAAAAAAGAAGACAACCGTATGATGAAGACTATGAGTTATCTTGCCTTGCAATTGCAAAATTCGAAAAAAGAGTTAATCAATGCCGTTGCGTCGGGTTTATTGATTGATTATGAGAAGCCGAGAGAAAGCTCATCTAAATCCAGATCGGAGCAAACCGAAGACGCACCTCGCTACTCTGAGGAGACACTCAAACTTGTGGTGAGAAAAAACAAAGAGTTGGCCAAATTCTTGGGAATCAACCCTGTACAGTCTGTGATTTTCGTGGCGGGATTCAGTCTGAACATCAATGGCGGCGACTTCGATACTGACAAAATAAGTCATTTCTTCGACTTGAATTCGATGGAGTTTCTGCCGTTGCGTCCAGATTTCGAACAGTTGGTGCGCCGAAAATTCTTCCTGCAGGATCGCGAAAGAAAATATCGCTCCAATCCCGATTATCTAGTCAACCCTCACCTCAAGAGTGCCGTGATGAACAACGACCCCTTTGACGAAAACGCATTGGTCGAGCGTGATTTTGACCGTTATAAGTTCACCAAAACTGTGTCTGACCTGATTGAAAGTCGCAAAGAGGCGGATGCACCCAGTTATAGATTGTTCAAAAGTGTCGAAGAGTTAGAAGAGGATTTCAAAGAATTGAAATTTGTGGAAAAGGTTCGGAAAATCATCAAAAGTATTGGTGATAGGGTGCTTTTTTATGAAATATGTGATGATTATTTGACAGGGTGTAGTCGTTCGAGTGATGTGGAATGCACCTTGCGTGATATATATAACAACCCCAGCATGCAATTCCGAATCGGGAAAGTGTTGATGGATAAAGAGCATGAACTGCAAAATTTCGGCCTCATAGAGCTGAAAGATGCTGAAATGTATTCCGACGCCAGCATGGAGTTGACCGAAAAGGGGAAACAACTCTTCTTGGAGGAGGATTTCGACCTCTTCAGCTCGGAGAAGGCAGTGGACGGCAACAAAGATTTGATTTATCCTGACAAGATTGCGGAAAAATCCCTCTTCTATGATGCGTCTTTGAAAAAGCAACTTGCTCTGTTTCAGGACAATTTAACGGAGGAGAAATTCGCGAAACTGCAAAAGCGATTGGAAGAGAAAGCGATGCCGAAGGGTGTGATTGCGCTCTTTCACGGAGAACCCGGTACTGGCAAAACGGAAACCGCGATGCAGATTGCCCGCGCCACTGGGCGGGCGGTGTGCCACGTGGACATCAGTGCGGCGAAAACCTGCTGGTATGGGGAAAGTCAGAAGTTGGTGAAGGGCATTTTCACCAAATATGCCAAGATGTGCAAAAAGAGCAAACAGAAGCCGATTTTGCTCTTCAACGAGGCCGATGCGCTTTTCAGCAGCCGTCAAAACATCAACAATGTGCACGGTTCCTCCAGTGTGGCGCAAACCGAAAACGCCATCCAGAACATTCTGCTGGAGGAGATGGAGAAGTTAGACGGCATCATGATTGCCACCACAAACCTCACCGACAATCTCGACAGTGCATTTGCCCGTCGTTTCCTCTTCAAAATCAAATTCGGACAACCCACGGTGGAGGCCAAACAGTTGATTTGGAAGAGCAAGTTAGAGTGGCTTTCCAACGAGGATAGCCGTGTGCTGGCGGCCAAGTATGACTTTTCAGGAGGCGAAATCGATAACATTGTCCGCAAAATCACGATGAGTGAGGTGCTCGACGGTACCCGTCCCGACCTCGCAGGCATTGAGGAACTTTGCCGCCACGAGAAGATTGGCGGAAGAGAGAAAGGTGGAATCGGGTTTAAGGGATGAGAGGCGGAATTGATGCGCGGGTGTGCCGTATTCTTGTACGACTGTGGGCTCTTTTTGTTGGCGTATCGAACATATAAATATTTTCATAAAATTTATTATCAATAAATTTTTTAATTAAATATTTTGTATATTTGCAATTGAAAATTAAAAATATAAATATTATGGAAAATATTGAAGACAAGATTGTTATCTATCAGACAGACGACGGACACGTGACAATAGACGTGAGATTAGAGAACGAAACGGTGTGGCTGAACACCAATCAAATGGCTTTGTTGTTTGATCGAGAAGAGTCAAACATACGGCGCCACATCATTAATGTTTTTAATGAGAAAGAATTGGAACGTGAGAATAACGTGCATTTTTCACACGTTAATGGGGTTAAGAAACCTGTGCCCTATTATTCTCTTGACGTTATCATCTCGGTCGGTTACCGCGTGAAAAGTCAGCGGGGTACGCAGTTCCGGATTTGGGCTAACAGAGTGTTGAAGCAAGTGCTTGTGAAGGGGTATGTTGTGAACAATAAACTGACAGAACAAAAGTACAAGGAGCTGAGCCAGATGGTGCAATTGTTGGGCCGAACCATTGAGACGCACCGTCCTCTTTCCGTCGGCGAGTACGAGTCGCTATTCGGGGTGGTGGCGGACTACAGTTACGCATTGCAAACCCTCGACAAGTACGACTACCAGCAGCTTTCCGTGGAGGCAATTACCGCAGAGCCGAAGTTCCACGCCACCTACGAGAATGCCATGGAAACCATTCACCGATTGAAGGAGCGGTTCGGAGAGAGTCCGTGGTTCGGCAACGAAAAAGACGACTCGTTCAAGAGTTCCATCGGCCAGATCTACCAGACGTTCGATGGACAGGATCTTTATCCTTCCGTGGAGGAGAAGGCCGCCATGCTGCTTTATCTTGTAGTGAAGAACCACTCGTTCACCGACGGCAACAAACGCATCGCCGCCACGCTCTTTATCTGGTTCCTGCATCAGAATGGCATACTGTACGCTGCCGACGGTCGCAAGCGCATCGCAGACAACACCTTGGTGGCCTTAACACTGATGATTGCCGAAAGCCGTCCCGAAGAAAAGGACGTGATGGTGAAGGTTGTAGTGAACCTTATCAACCAGAACAACGGGTGACGTTGACTGTGCCGCACTCTTGCACACCTGCGCGCTATTTTTGCGGGCGTATTACAAACCTTTTAACAGTTGCGCCCGACACGTATCAGGGATAGAATTATGGCAAAAGTGTTCAGAATTACGCCCAAGACAACCAAACGCACGAACGGTTGCGTGCTGACTCCCGAAATGGAAATCATCGTCACATTGGAGCACCACAATTTGGATCCGTTCTACAACGGAGCCAAAGAGATCAAAGCGATGTATATGGACCGATATGGCTATGATTATGATCGGGCCAATGCCACAAAGGCCTGGTTTGATTACGAGAGATTGGACTGACCGCATCTCAACCTGCAGTCCTCTTTTCTAGTGGGCGGGAGTTTTCTCCTGCCCATTTTTGATTGTGCCATATTTTTGCACATCCGTGCATTATTTTTGCCACCAGAATTCAATCGGTTACCATTATGGCAAACAACAAACCAATACAACAACAAAAAGCCACGGAGGAGACGTACGCCGATGTGTGGGATTTGTATCACACGCTTGCAGCGCATATCGCCACGCGGTTGCGGCGGTTTCTGGAGGCTGAGAAGAGACGTTATCACACTGTGCCCAATGGCTTTCGCGACGAAAAGGAGTGGCAAGCGGCACTGCGCACGATGATTCGCGCATTCGACCTGTTGGCCTCTCCTTCCAACCTTCCCGAACTTCGCGATCCGCGCTTGTCGGGTGACGAGCAGGAAACCCTGATTAAAGAGGGACTTCAACTCTTTTGTGACCATTTCCGGTCGTTGTGGCTATAGAAAAACATTTAGCATATTACGAGTATGATCAATCAAAAAAACAAAGAAATCATAGCGATACAAAAGCAAACCGACGCGGACTATTTGCGGCCGTATCTCAAACAGTGCGAGGGTGAGATTTTGAGGCTCGCTTACGATGAAAACGACAGGGAAATGTTCAATATCAGCAACGAAGACCGGATATTGGCACAGGCCGAGATTCGCTGGATGTTGCTGAACCGGCTGTTCGAGTTGCATTGTTCGGAGGCCAACCTCAAGGATTTGGAGGCGACCAACAATCGGCTTCTGCAGAGGGAAGCCAAGATTTTGGAGATCCACAAACAGCGGTTCCAACAGCTGACGGCCATCCATCCGGATTATAAGCTGAGCACCAGTTTGACCTATTGCCACGATACTCAAAATCCGCAACTTGTCATCAGGGAAGACGACGGTTTCTACGGTTCGCAGTGGAATGAGATGATAGAGATTCTCGACCTGATACACGGGGCAGAGATGACCGACAGCTTGTATGGATGCTATGATAATTTTTTCGACTCCTACCACAACGGCTTGCCCCTCAAGGAGACGTGCAACATCGACATCGTTCTCCCCCGACACATCCCGTTTTGCTACTCCTTTTGCGAGCTTTGCAACCACCAGTATTACAGCATCCCCGACATCATGCGCATGACCACCTACCACATCCGCCAAGAGGTGATTTTGGATGAGGCGTTGGAAATGTAGTAGCTCGGTATCTTACATTTTTAGTTATTTTTGCACCCCGAAAAAAGAACCCATCATGCAAGATTTTGCCGCCATCGATTTCGAGACCGCCAACGGAGAGCGCAGCAGCGTGTGCAGCGTGGGAGTGGTGGTTGTGCGCAACGGCCTCATCGCCAACACGTTCTACAGTCTCATCAAACCCGAACCCGACTATTACGCCTGGTTCTGTCAGGAGGTTCACGGACTCACGCACGAAGACACGGACAACGCGCCGGTGTTCCCCGAGGTGTGGCGACAAATCGAGCCGCTGATTGAGGGATTGCCCTTGGTGGCGCACAACAGTCCGTTTGACGAAGGCTGCCTCAAAGCAGTGTTCAAAGTTTACCAGATGGACTATCCCGATTACGAGTTCCACTGCACCTGTCGCGCCTCCCGCCGCCATTTCGGACGGAGGTTACCCAACCACCAGTTGCACACGGTGGCCGAAGCTTGCGGCTGTCCGATGACGAACCACCACCACGCGCTCGCGGACGCAGAAGCGTGCGCGCGGATTGCGTTAAGGTTGTTGTAGGGGTGTTTCCGCAAGTCGCCGTTTCAGTATAGCATTTTCCTCTTCCAACCGAGCAATCTTTTCCTCGTCGCCACCGCGTTTCACCGAATGCTTGAATTTGAGCATCGCGAGGTTCAGTTCGAATGAAGTCTCGCTACTCTGTACCGGCAGCACATCTGTTATCAAATCTTCCATTAGCTGTCCACCGCGCTGAAGCAACGTTTTCTGCGCCTCGGAGTTCTCTTCCTGTTGGGTAATATCCGTCATCACCCGCGACAGTTCCCTTAACTTCGCGTATGCCTCTACAATGGCGATGGTAGTCTCCACCGCTTTCTGGCTTTTCAGAATTGTGGCTAACATGTAGAGGCCTTTTTCTGTGAAAGCCTTGGGAGGGTATTTGGAATGTTGGCCCCGACCCGCTTTCTTTAAGGTCGAAAATTTCGACCTTAAAGCCGGGACCTCCTCTTCAGTCAATTCCCAAACATAACCTTCGGGGAATTTTTCGGGATTGTTACTGACCGCCTCATTAATCCTTTTGGTTTCCACGCCGTACAGTTCGGCCACATCGGAGTCCAAAATCACCTGCTGCTCCCGCAGGGTGATCATCTTGTTTTCTACTTCAACAATGTTTGTCATAACACTTAATTTAATGATTATAAACTGTTTTGTTAACACGGCAAATATACAACAACAAAAGGCGTTTGTCAATAGTTTTGAAAATTTTCTTTAACACTGAATGCCAGTTGGTTGTATAAATAGATTGATATTATTTTTAATAATAGTTAAATAATTCAACGTGTTTTTCGCAGGATTTTGCGGTTTATAGGTCTAAACCTGTAAACCCGTAAACCCGTAAACCTACAAAGTGTGAAACGTGAAACGTGAAATGCATTTGCAAGCGCATTTCGCAAATCGCAAATCGTAAACCGCAAATCGCCTAAAATGAATTCTCGGCACTGTGCCGTGTTTTGGCACACCTGTGCGCTATTTTTGCCGGCGTATTACAAATCCTTTAACAGTTGCGCCCGACACGTATCAGGGATGATGAATATGAACGATTACTATTTTTATGTAGCCCCAGACGAAGAAGGTCTGGGATGGGAATTCACGATTAGCGACTTGATCGAGAGTGAATTTGAAGAACGACCTGACAATTTCCCGACTAAGTCAGCAAAAATCGAGTTCTTGAAAGAATTGATTGCCGAAATTGAGGGGTGTGTTGAAAAAGTGGAGAATGAGGAAGGAATAACAGAAGAGTGAATGGGATAATTTTTGTAATTTTGCGGCGGAGAAGAACTAATATTTATGGAGAAAGTAGAATTATTTTCAAGATATGAGCTCCATTATGAGCCGTTAATTTCTAAGTTTTGTAATTGCATCAAAGATTTGCCCTATGACGGCATGCCAGAACCTCATATACCAATAATCGGATCTGATTATTGGAGAGCAAAGTACAAAATTGCTTTTTATGGTATAGAAACAGCATGGTGGCACGATATGTCAGAATTTATGCTATACGCCATCAAAGACCCAAAATGTGCAACGAGACTTAACCAATCTGATTTAGACGATTTAGTTTGCTTGAACTGGACTAATAATCCTCATTCTAGTTTCTGGGATTTTTTATTTGATTTCTTGGCAGCATTTTACAAAATTGATGCAAAAGCTATAAGAGAAGGAAAACACCCAAATGTCATAAGAAGTATAATATGGGGGAACACAAATTCCATTGAAAAATATGAACTTCAAGCCAAAAGTAATAATGTCTCTATAGAAACATACAACACAATAAAAGAAGCAAGCCGTATCTTTGACAATCCCAATCATTTAGTTAAGATAGCGAAACCAAGGGTGCTTATTGTGCTGAACTGGAGCGAGGGTGTAGACTGGTTCGTTAAGGAAAAAACTGATATGCATTATTATAAAATCAATGATCATATTTTCTATTATTATATGAGAAGCTCAAATACGCATATATTTCAAACGCATCATCCAAGATCACTTTATATGAGGTTCGGTTTCAAAGAAATCGTTGAGGAACTATTATCATTATTTCAGAAATTTCATATTTGGGAAACACTACCCTTTGGGGTAAATGATATATGTGCCAATGAAGCACCTAAAAGTAATATTCTTCATCGTAATCAAGTAATAGCAGATATTGCAACTGCTTTAATAAAAACTCATTCCGTGATGTGGGGACAATCTTTAGTCGATGTGCTGAATCGAAATGGGATAACACAAGATAACGGTGAAAAATACACTTATGGACGTGGCATATACAGGACAATTAGTTCTGCCTGGAATTATTATCATAATATTGTTGGAGATGAACAGACAGCTTATAACATAGCTATGTCCTTTGTTAACAAGGATGGAAATTATTCATATTAATTCCTCATGTCCACCACCCTTATCACCGGAACATCCTACTGCATCATCGTGTTTGACTTCGCGATGAAGTCTTAGCACTCGTTGTGGTTGGTACCGCTGACATCAATGACATAGAATAAATCATTAACAGCAAATTTATGAAAAACAACTACTTACACCTTTGCGATAAAAATTATGATAGTGAATTTGATAACATCAATCTTCTTCTAAGGTATCCTTGGGTTGGCATTAATTATAAAAACAGCGACTATCACGTATTGCTGTTAGGTGACAGCCATTATGCCTCTAATGAAGATGGAACTCATTCTACGGAAGAAGAAAAAAGATTCAACACGGATAAAGAATCAACTCGAGAAACGATTAATTGCGCGATTGATAACTTTTGTGAACAAGGTTCTTCTTGGAACATGTTTAACGGTCTTCTAAACACCTTTATTAATATTGCCCCTGATGCTGTAAAGGCGTTTTGGGGGAAGGTTGCTTTCTATAATTTCATTCAAGAACCAATGGAAAAGAGTAACAGTAGGCCGACAGCAAGACAAAAAAAAGAAGGCTGGCAATGTTTAGCTAAGGTAACAGAGATATTAAAGCCCAACTATATTATTCTTTTTGGTTTACGAAATTGTTATGGGTTAGAAGATCAGAAGTTGGGAAATCTGAAATGGGAAAAAGATAAAAAAATCAGCAACTGTACGCCTGCCATCGGTAGTATTAACACTTCAACAGGGGGTACTCCTCTTGCAATAATCCATCATGCCGCACGAGGATATTATCCATCAGCATGGAGAGATTATCTCAAAGAGAAAGCACCTGAAATTGTATCCTTTTTAATGAAATAATCATGCCCACCACCCTCATCACCGATTTCTCCCACTACACCACCGTGCTTGACCTCGCGATGAAGGCCAAACACTCGCTGTGGATTGGCACTGCCGACATTAAGGACCTGTACGTGCTGCAAGGGAAAACCGAGAAGCCGTTTCTCGGGGTGCTGGCGGAGCTGCTCGGAAAGGGCGTGGAGGTGCGGCTTATCCACGCGAAGGAACCGGGACCGAATTTTCGTGCCGACTTCGACCGCTACCCGCGATTGGCCAAGATGCTGGAACGGGTGATGTGCCCGCGGGTGCATTTCAAAATCATCGTCATTGACCAGACGGTCTGCTACGTGGGCAGCGCGAACCTCACGGGCGCGGGCATGGGGATGAAATCGCCTCACCGCCGCAACTTCGAAGCAGGCATCCTTACCGATGAACCTTCCATCGTGGCTGCCGCCATCGAGGAATTCGATAAAGTATGGCGCGGAAGCGAGTGCGGGAAGTGCCAGCGGAGGGGCGTCTGCCCGGATCCGATAGTGTGACAATAGTTCTCGTCTGCAAGAAACAGAAAAGTCGCCCACACATCACGTCGTGTCTCAGCTCATTTGTGATCTACCCTTGCTGTTGTAATTTCCGTTTCAGTTCCGCCACTTCCTCTTTTAGTTTCCTCACCTCTTCATCGTTCTCTCTCTTCACCGAATGCTTGAACTTAAGCATCGCAAGGTTCAGTTCGAAAGAGGTCTCGCTGCTCTGCACCGGCAACGCGTCAGTCATCAGATCCTCCACCAGCTGTCCGCCGCGTTGAAGCAAGGATTTCTGTTCCACAGAGTTCTCCTCCTGCCGAGGGATTTCCGTCATCACTCGCGAAAGATCCCTCAACTTCGCGTATGCCTCTACGATGGCGATGGTGGTCTCCACCGCCTTCGGACTCTTCAGAATCGTGGCCAACATGTAAAGACCTTTCTCGGTGAAAGCTTTGGGAGGTTGACGTGTCATCTGAATCTTTGTGGTCGAAAATTTCGACCGCAAATCCATAAATTCCCGATTATCAAGTCGTAAGATATATCCGTCGGGGAATTTTTCAGGATTGTTACTGACCGCCTCATTGACGCGCTTAGTCTCCACCCCGTAAAGTTCGGCCACATCGGAATCCAAAATCACCCGCTGATTCCGCAAGATGATCATCTTGTTTTCAACTTCTATAATATTCGTCATAACACTTTATTTTGATGATTAATAACTATGTATATCTACGCTGCAAATATACAACAACGAAAGGCGTTTGTCAAGAGGTTTGTGAAATTTTCTTCAGCATTGACAGTCAAATCAATGCAGAAAATCTTAACAATTAAATTTTATAATTGTTAAATTTTTGGAGTGGATTTTAGCAGGATTTGGCGGAAAGTGGACGCGAAACACAATGGATGGTTGGATGAAGATTGGGTTAAAGTGCTACTGGTTCTGTGCCACGTTTTTGCACACATGTACGCTATTTTTGCCAGCGTATAAATACAATAAGATATGGCAGATTATCAAGATGATAACATTATAACCCTGAATTGGGACGAACATATCCGGATACGTCCTGGAATGTATATCGGCAAACTCGGGAACGGTTCATCTTTCGATGATGGTATTTATGTGTTGCTGAAAGAGGTGATGGACAACGCAATCGATGAGTTTATGAACGGATACGGCAAACTCATTGAGGTTGCTATTAAAGGTAAATGGGTCACTATTCGCGACTATGGACGGGGCATTCCATTAATCAAGGTGGTGGACTGTTACTCCAAGATAAATACAGGACGCAATTTCAAGGGTGATTTTGCATCCATCGGCATGAACGGCGTCGGAGTGAAAGCTGTTAACGCTCTTTCTGTCCAACTTTTAGTACAAAGTGTTCGCGATGGAAAGATGAAAAAAGCGGAGTTCTCCAAAGGCAAAGTAATAAAAGAACATCCCATCGTGGACACAATAGAGAAAAACGGCACTATGGTCTCTTTTCTGCCCGACGACACTCTTTTCGTTAACTTTGAATGGTACACAGAATATGTTGAGAATTTGCTTTGGAATTACGTGTATGTGAACCATGGACTAACTATCAGTTTCAACGGTAAAAAGATATACTCTCAAAATGGTTTGAAGGATTTGTTGAGCAAGGCAACCAGTAGTGTCCAGCTATTGTACAATCCAATCTTTCTGAAAGATGGGAATTTCGAGTTTGTTATGGTTCATACCAATCGTAAGTATGGTGAAGATTATTACACTTTCGCAAACAGCCAGTTTACGAGCTACGGTGGTACACATCAGCAAGCCATGCGCGAGGCCATTGTAAAAACTTGCCGAGATTTTTATAAGAAAGACTTCGAATCCAGCGATGTGAGAAATTCTATCATCGCCATTATGTCGGTGAAAATCAAAGACCCGTTATTCCATTCTCAGACAAAGACCAAACTTGAATCTGAATATATGGAGCCTGGCGGACAGACTGTTCGTAACTACGTGAACGAGATGATCAGTAAATTGCTCGACAACTATCTACATCGCAACCCCGATGTGGCGGAAGCTCTACTGAAACGCATTCAAGAGTCCGAGAAAGAGCGCATTGAAATCACCAACATCAAAAAACAGTCCAAAGAAATCCAGAAAAAAGTAAGTCTTCATAACAAAAAGTTACGTGATTGCCGTTTTCATTTCAACACCAACGATTCTCGCGGAGAGGAAACCATGATTTTCATCACAGAGGGCGACTCTGCGTCTGGTTCAATCACACAGTCGCGAGATGCCAACACTCAAGCGGTATTTAGCCTAAAAGGCAAACCAGCAAATGTTATCAAATCGAAAAGCGCAATCTACTCCAACGAAGAACTGAGCCTATTGCAAGCGGCTCTCAATATTGAAAATGGAGTCAATGGACTTCGTTACAACTACATCATTATTGCCACAGATGCTGATAGAGATGGTATGCATATCAGAATGTTGCTGATGGCTTTCTTCTTGAAGTGTTTTCCCGATGTGGTGCGTGCTGGACATGTTTTTGTACTACAAACACCACTATTCCGCGTTCGCGACAAGCAGAAAACCGTGTATTGCTATTCGGAAAAAGAAAAAGATGAAGCCATCAAGTCTATAGGAAAGAAAGCGGAAATCACTCGATTTAAGGGATTGGGTGAGATATCTCCTCCGGAATTCAAAGGGTTCATCGGAAAAGATATTCGTTTGGCGCCTGTTGTCTTGGATGCAAAAATCAATATTGACGAAGTGATTGAGTTTTATATGGGGAAAAACTCCCCACAGCGTCAAAAGTTCATTATGGAAAATTTGAGGGAGGAGATCAACAACTTCTCGAAGGAGTCATAAAATCATAAAGCAGGTGTGCCAAATTGTAGCACCCCTTCAGTCGTACTTCGTTCGGAGATGACATGGGGATGCCATGGTGATGCCATAGTGTTTCCATAGTGCATCCATAGTGTAACCATACTTTTAAGTATGGCAAGAGTATGGCTACAGTATGGGTACAGTATGGCTACACTATGGGTAGAGTATGGCTATCCCGAGCCAAGTACTTGCCATCACCTTGGGTATAGTGATTGACGGGAGGCTTTCTAATCAGCTTGTCAAGCGATTCAGTATAGCCTGACAAGCCAGTCAGTATAAGTAGAGAAATTTCGATAGGCTAATCAGTTTTAACCAGAAAAAAACTGTCAAGCGATTTAAGGAAAACACAAGTTTTCGAAATGCAAAAATAAAAAGCGGGAGTGCCATGATTGGGCACCCCCGCTTGAAAGGAAGATTATTTTACTAAAGTTCAGTTGAAATTACTTTATACCACCAATCCCATTGATAACCAGTAGATGGATGATACACAGCTATACAGCGGACTTCGTTTCCGTTCTTTAATTGATAATATCCATTTTTTATAGGCCAACCATCTACATTCAATGTTTCTCCCCATTTCCAATTATCTTCTGGCAAATTATTAAATAACTTACCCACACCCCATACGATAATTAGGTCAGGCTGCAATTCATTAATTACTTCAAAGAAAGCATTCTCTGCATTTTTGTAGTCTATTGAAGAACCTGATTCTCTAGCCCCCGTCATTGGAACTTGAAGATAATTATAGAATGCTATAGAATTCCATATTTCCTGACTTTCCTCAGGGGTAGTCTCTTTGTTTATTAGCGAACGTTCAAATTTTAAATACGTATTAGTCCATCCACCATTATTTTCGCGAAACGCTCCATTTCTGATTGCAAGATAGTCATTTACAATTTTATCCGTCAATGTGGCTACAGCGTCTTCCTCTGAACAGTAAAAACTTTCTCCAATAGCCAGTATCTTTTTTCCGAATATACCTTTTTCGTAATTATCTCCTTTCCATGGTTTAAACTTTACATGTTCCATTTTATTAATAGTGTATTAATATTCCAGAGGGTTCTGTTCATTATTTCGTCTCGGCACAGGCAGAACCCATTACTCTGTACCTCAACTAAATCATTTTCCCGCTGCAAAAATACTTTTTTCCCAATACTCACCCTCTCATACCTTCCTTCATCAAAACCATATCCACAGGTGTGTTAAGCTGGTAGTCGTAGCCGTAGGTGGTCATGCGGAAAAGGTCGGGGATGGAGTAGTCGATGTGGGTGCAGAGCGCATGGACTAAATAGCAGATGCAAATGTGCTCAAACTGCGGGATGTGAAGCGGACCTTCTGCCCATGAGGTTCCATCGTCCAAGTTGTAAATGTCATCTCCCCAATACGATTCGGCATCTAACCTGTTGTAGTATTGGATAGTCCATAGCATTTCGTTCCATCGCGAACCATAGAAGGCGTCTTCCTCCATCACGTGAAGTTGTGGATTGTCGGAATCGTGGTAATAGTTGAGGGTGGTCTCCAATTCAAACGGTTTTCCGTTCAGCGTATGTAGGGTAGACATCTGTTCTTGAAGGGCTCGGTGCCGCTGGCGCATTTCCTTCGATAATTGGAGCAGCTGCTCGTTAACCTCCTCAAAACGACGCACTTCCGCATCGGTAACATGCAATGCGAACATCCGGTTGAGTATCCAACAACGTGTGGAGAGGTGGTCTCGCACCAACTCTTCCCGTTCTTCAATGAAACGGCATCCGTCAAACGGTTTTGCCAGTCGGATTATCTCCTCTTCACACGAATGCAGCCATTGCCTCAATACATCTGTATCGGTTTCTTCGTTAATAGGTTTCATTCCCATCTTTGTGTTTTTTTCAGCGGCGAAAATAAATCAAAGATGTGCCAAAACACAGCACAGTATATCTCGTTATACTACCGCCTACTCTTCCCCTTATGCCTCTTCACAATCTCCTTCCCGATTCTCTCCATCTCCGAACGCAAGGAGGCGGGCTCTAACACTTCAACTGTTTCCCCCATGGAGAGGAGTTCCTGCACAAGGTCGAAAGAGGGTCGCAGATAGTAACTGAAGAGGGTGTGGTCGTCGGTGCGCTCCAGCTCTTTTTGTGAGTGGTGCAAGGGGAGGGAACGGAGGTAGTTCGCCTGAAAGTTGTCCACTTTTAGCTTGATGACCTGAGGCTCTTCGTCGCTGAGGATGATGCCGAAACAGGTGGAGAAGTAGGCGTTTGCGTTGAAATCCTGCGGTAGGGTGAAGTCCTCGAACTCGATGTCGATGTTCAGGAAGCGGTCGAGGGCGTAGATTTTCAGCGGGGAGTCGCCGTATTTTCCCAGCAGGTACCAGCGGCGTTTGAAGACTTTTAACGCATACGGCTCCACGTGGTAATAGCTGGAGTAGTTGTCGCCATCGAACCAGAACGGGCGGTAGTCGAAGGTGATCATCTTCCCGTCGCGCATCGCCTCCAGGATGGTGGAGAGGAACTCGCCGCCGGAAGGGTTGTCCTCCAGCAAGATACGGTCGCGCAACTGGGCGCTCTCGTTGATGTGGTTGTTCACCGCCAACGTCTCGAACATCCATCGCTGGAAGCCCGAAGCGTCGGAAATGTCCTTGTGATCGACAATGTAGTAGCTGTTGCTGAACTTGTGGCAGCCGATTTCAATGCCGAAAATGTCCCAGATGTCCTTTTTGTGGTTCATGAAGGTGCGTCGCGGGTACTCTTCACCCCCCGAAAGTCGTTCGTTCTTTTCCCATTTCTTCGAAATTTCACTGAGGGTGATACCTTCCGTACCGGCCTGACAGATAGTGTCCATCAGCCATATATACCTGCTTATCAAATTCTTGCTCATAACCACATTGTTTTTGACGCGGCAAAGATACGCAATTAGTGTGAAAATTTATGGCACAGTCGTTGGGAAATGTTTTTTCACACTATTTTACTATCTTTGCCACCCCAAACAATCCCTATTATGCAAAAAACGTATATCGTATCCGTTGCCATTATCGCCCTGGCTGTCGTGGGACACGCCCAAACGGTTCGTCAAACAGACCGATGGGGCGAGAAACTCCTTTTCTTTCAGGAGAATACGGTCCGCGTGCAGGATCGGTGGGGCGAGCAGATTCTGTGGTACGACGAGGCCACCGCGACCATCCGGAAGAGAGACCGGTGGGGAGATAAACTCTACTTTATCGACGGGAACACGGTGCGGAAGCAAGACCGATGGGGCGAAGCACTCCTCTTTTTCGACGGCAACACCATCCGAAGCAAAGACCGCTGGGGCGAGGCGCTATTTTTCATCGAAGGCAACACCATCAAACGGAAGGACCGCTGGGGCGACAAGCTCTACTATTTCGATTTCGAGCCCACGAGATGGCAAATCGTGTGTGTGGTGCTGAGTAGTTAGGAGTTATTAAAATAGTACTTTTGCCGTCACAATCACTTTGAGACTCCTATCTTCATATCCTTATTTTGCGTATCTTTGCCGTCTCATTTCAAATTAGAAAAATGGAAGTGCAAACCGCCCAAGACCGAATCGATCACCTCATCCGGGAGATCAACCGCCATAACTACCAGTATTACATGCTGGACAATCCGACGATTTCGGACTACGACTTCGACCAGCTGCTGCAGGAACTCATCGACCTTGAGGCTGCGCATCCCGAACTGAAACGTCCTGACAGTCCGACCCAGCGCGTGGGCGGCGAGGTCACGAAGCGTTTCGAAAGCGCGGCGCACCTCTACCCGATGCAATCGTTAGGAAACACCTACTCACAGGAGGACCTCGGCGAGTTCGATCGGCGCGTGCGCGAGCTGCTCGCGGAACCGCCCGCCTACGTGTGCGAGCTCAAGTACGACGGTGTGGCCATCAGCTTGATTTACGAGAACGGGCTGTTAGTTAGGGCGGTAACTCGTGGCGACGGTACCCGCGGAGATGTGGTGACCGCCAACGTGCGCACCATCCCCACCGTACCGCTGCAACTGCAGGGCGACTACCCGCCACTTATCGAGGTGCGCGGTGAAATCATCATGCCGTTCAGCAGTTTCGAGCAACTTAACGCTGAGCGCGAAGAAATCGGAGAGGCTCCCTTCGCCAACCCGCGCAATGCCGCCTCCGGAAGCCTCAAACTGCAGGATTCCTCCGAAGTGGCCAAACGCGGTCTCGACTTCAAACTCTATTTCGCCTTGGGCGAGCAACTACCTGAGAACAACCACTTTGACCGTCTACTGAAACTCCACGAATGGGGATTCCGCAAGCCCGATGTCATGGAAAAAGTGGCTGATTTGCAAGGGGTCTACGACTTCCTGCACAATTGGGACGAAAAGCGCAAGACTCTCCCCTACCCGATCGACGGCGTGGTTATCAAGGTCAACGACTTTGAACAGCAACGACAGGTGGGTGCCACTGCGAAAAGTCCGCGCTGGGCCATCGCCTACAAGTTCAAAGCCGATAGAGTCTCTACAAAGTTGTTAAGCGTTGATTTTCAAGTTGGTAGAACGGGAATCATCACCCCTGTGGCGAACCTCAGTCCAGTGTCATTGGCCGGCACTGTGGTGAAACGCGCCACCCTCAACAACGCCGACTTCATGGCGGAAATGGACATCCGCGAGGGCGACAGTCTCTTCGTGGAAAAGGGCGGTGAAATCATCCCCAAAATCGTGGCGGTCGATTACGAAAAACGGCTTCCCGACGCACGTCCTGTACCTTTTATCACGCACTGTCCTGTTTGCGGCACCGAACTGCAACAAGCTGAGGGTGAGGCAGGTATTTTCTGTCCTAACTCCGACCACTGCGCCCCGCAAATCAAAGGCCGTCTAGAGCACTTCATCGCCCGCAAGGCCATGAATATCGACTCGTTAGGCGAAGGCAAAATCGACATGCTCTATGCCAACGGACTGGTCAAGAATATCGCTGACCTATACAGCCTTACATACGAGCAACTCTTTGGATTAGAAAAGGTTATCGAAGACGAGGAGGGTAAGACCAAGACCCTCTCGTTCCGTGAGAAGACCGTGCAGAACATCCTGTCGGGCATCGAAGCTTCGAAGCAGGTGCCGTTCGAGCGCGTGCTGTTCGCCTTGGGCATCCGATTCGTGGGCGAAGTCACCGCCAAGAAGCTCGCGCGCCACTTCAAGACAATGGATGCGGTGGCCAACGCCCCCATCGAGGAGCTGACGACCGTTGAGGACGTGGGCGAACGCGTTGCCCAAAGCATCACCGCTTACTTCAACGACACAGACAATCTTGAGATTCTGATGCGCCTGCGCGAAGCCGGACTGCAGTTCGAGCTGAGCCAGTCGCAAAGCCAACCCGCTTCCGACACGTTAGCTGGAAAGAGCATCGTGGTGAGCGGCGTCTTCACCGTGCCCCGCGACACCATCAAGGAGTTGGTGGAGCGACACGGCGGCAAAAACGTCTCCTCCATCTCCAAAAACACCTCATTTGTCCTCGCCGGCGAGAAAATGGGCCCCGAAAAACGCAAAAAAGCGGAAGCATTGGGCATTCCGATTATTTCGGAGGAGGAGTTCAAAGCGATGATTGGGGAGAATTAATCTTTACGCGTCGACGTTCACCACGCAACGAACCTGTTTATACTGCGGCAACTGCTTGAATTGACGAATCACCTCGCGGAGCTGTTGCTTCTTGGCTGTCAGGGTGTTGTCGCGGGACATCTTGATCCAGAAATCCTGCAAGTAGTAGTTTTGGATGCGGGAGACCAACGGGGCGGCGGGCCCCATCACGTTGCCGGCGAACACTTCGCGCAGCATCCCCTGCAGCTGCTGGGCAGCCGCCATAACAGTCTCTTCCTCAGTATGTTTCAACGTGATCTTCACCATGCGGGTGATAGGTGGCAAACGGAACTGTTGCCGCTCGGCAATCTGACTGGTGTACATCGCCATGAAATCGTTGGACTCCACATAGCGCAACGCCGGATGGTGGGGCTGGAAGGTCTGGATGACCACCTTGCCGGGCACCTCCTTGCGGCCCGCGCGACCGCTCACCTGCGACAACAGCTGGAAAGCCCGCTCGAAAGCGCGGAAGTCGGGGAAGGAGATCAGCGCATCGGCATTGAGGATGCCGACCACGCTCACGCGGTCGAAATCCAACCCCTTGGTCACCATCTGCGTACCGACCAGAATATCCGTTTTGTGCTGCTCGAAATCGGTGATAATCTGCTGGTAGGCGTTCTTCGAGCGCGTGGTGTCCGTATCCATGCGGGCAATCCGCGCCTCCGGGAATATCGCCGCCAACGTATCTTCAACCTGCTCTGTGCCAAATCCCTTCATCTCGATGTCAGTGCTGTGACAAGTGGGACACTCGTGCGGCACCTCGATAGCATAACCGCAGTAGTGGCACTTCAGCAGATTGGTCTTCTTATGGTAGGTTAGCGTCACGTCGCAGTACTGGCACTTGGGCATTGACTCGCAAGTGTGGCAGATCATGCGCACCGCGTAGCCGCGTCGGTTCTGGAAGAGGATAATCTGCTCCTTTCGCTCCAGAGCCTGTGTCATCTGCTCAATCAGGAAGTGGGAAAACAACCCCTGCACCTCATGGCGTTTGGTGGCCAAACTCATGTTAACGGTGTAAATATCAGGCAGATGACTGTCGGCATAACGCTGCATCAGCTCCACCAAACCAAACTTGTGGAGCTGCACGTTGAAGTAGCTTTCCAGTGACGGGGTGGCCGTACCCAGGAGCGTCTTCGCCCCGTGAATCTGCGCCAACATCACGGCGGCATCGCGTGCGTGATAGCGCGGAGCGGGATCCATCTGTTTGTAGGAGCCGTCGTGCTCCTCGTCCACAATCACCAGTCCTAACTGCTTGTAGGGCAGCAACAAGGCCGACCGAGCCCCGAGAATCAGCTGATACTTGGAGGTGTCGTCCTGTTCGCCGCCACTCAGCACGCGGTTCCAGATTTCCACCCGCTCATACTCGTTGAAGCGGGAGTGATACACGCCTACCCTATCCCCGAAATATTTGCGCAACCGATTGACAATCTGTGAAGTGAGCGCGATTTCAGGCAACAGATACAACACCTGTTTCCCCTGTTTCAGCACCTCGTCAATCAGCTTGATATAGATTTCCGTCTTGCCGCTACCGGTAACGCCGTGCAGCAACGTGACAGGATAATGCTCGAAATTCTGCTTGATTTGCTGATAAGCGGTCTCTTGCGGAGCAGAAAGGGCAACTTCCGCCTCTTGTTCAGATGCAAAATCGGCCAATCGGGAAACCACCCGCTCCTCCGACTCAAAAACACCCTTCTTGAGCAAAGTTTGCAGACTGCTTTGGCTGATGTGCTCTCCCTTCAGCAATTTCGCTTTGGAAATAGCGGCATCGAAACGGTATCGGCCATCCTGTCGGGTCTGCATCATAAAGCCCAGCAGCGTGTCGGCCTGCGAGGAAGTTTGGGTCTTTGCATTGAGACGATCCAACAGCGCCATAAACTCAGCCTCCTGATTGTAGGGCGGCGTCAGCTTTATAACCGTCTCTTTCTTAGGCTTATACGGATTATGAATCTCCTCGTCGGTAATAATCGCCCGTTTGTCGACCAGCGACTTGATGATGGGCATCACCTTGGCCACTTGCAGGCTCTTCGCCACTTCGGCCACGGTCATGGTCTCGCGGTGAATCAGCAATTCCACAACATTGAGTTCGTAAGGGGTGAGCACGGAGACGTCGCCATCGAACTCAGGGTGGATTTTGACCTTGGTTTCGCTGGCGAGCCGCAGGGCGGAGGGGAGCGCAGCGGCCATCACCTCGCCAATCGTACACATGTAGTAGTCGGCAATCCACTGCCAAAGACGGTATTGCGCCTCGGAAACCACCGGTCGGTCGTCAATGACATCCAGCACATACTTGACCGTGAACTGTTTGGGAGCATTCTCGTGAACCCTCTCCACGATGGCAGCGTAGAGTTTGTTGTTGCCGAAAGGGACGATGACTCTCATGCCGAATGCCAATTTGCCGTTCAGCACCTGCGGAACGCGGTAGGTGAAACGCGCCTCGATGGGCAACGGCAAAATCACATCCACAAAGAAAGTCTGCATGGGAGCGGTTAGTATTGGCTTGGAACTATCTCATTGTCTTTAACTTCCAAGAACTGCACATTCACATTCTCGAAACCGCCGCCGGGGAATTTGTCGAAAGAGAGCGGATAGGCAATCGCCTCTGTCTTCACAAGGTCGATATCCTTGCCGTTGCGCAGGAATTCCACGAAAAAGCGGGTGATGTCGTATCCCTGGAAAGCGAAGTTCTTCAACGTGGGCGGTGTTCCGAAGCGTTGGGTATAGTCATAAACGAAGGTTTTGACCTTTTCACCTTCAAAATCGATGTAATAATCCGAGAAGAAGTGCAAATTGAGCTTCGAATAGTACTCAATATCGTAGGTATTGGACTCCAACCAGGTTTCGGGCACCACAAAGGTAAGGTTATCGGTCTTTTCGCTCATCACCAAAGTTCTGGAAATAATCAAGTTTTGGGCGGGATTATCGTAAAAGGTGACCACAAACTGAGGTTTCGTCTTCTGAAGGCGGTCCACTACCGTGGAGGCGTTGGGCGTGATCATATAGGGGATGCTATTCTTGCGGAAATAGTTGCGGTAGGTGCTCATCTCCTTGTCAGAGATGGTGGAATCGCCGTAGATGATAATCGGAAAGGCGTTGTTCTGCTGCGCCAAGAAAGCGACCATTGCGGGACGTGCCTCCAACGACGGAATCAGCTTATAGACAAACTCGTTCTCTTCGATAAAATCTTGCCGGCGACTGAAAGGGTTCACGATCGGAATCTCATATTGTTTGGCATAATGGGCCGCAACGGCGAACAATTTGCCAAAAAAGGGCCCGATGATGAGATCCACATCGCGCATCAGCTCCTCATCCTCCATCAAGCGGCGCAATTTGGCCTCGTTGTTGGTGATGTCGCGCACGATGATGTTCAACGGAACGCCTTGTGCATCATATTCGTCCAACGCCATCTGCGCCCCGTTCCAAAAGCCCATCAGCTGATAGGAGCGCACAGCTTCCAAATCCTCGCACTCTTTCACGAAAGGCGTCGTATAGCTGTCTGATTCAAATGGAATCAGATACAAAATCGTAAACCTTTCATTTCCTTGGCCAAACAGGGTTGAAAGCCCAAAAGCCATACATATCAAAATTAGAAAAATTTTTTTCATCGTTAAAATCTCTCTAGAACCGTACGGCACAACTGTTCCATACGGTCATGGTAATCATCTAAAAACTTGCCTGTCACACGATTGGCGATAATCAGACAGATGGTCAGCGGATGGTGCCCAAGGAGGCCGCCCAGACCATAGATAGCCGAGCACTCCATCTCCATATTGGTAATAGCATTCCCTTGATACTCAAACGTTTCAATACGACTGTTGAGTTCGGGATATTTCAGTTTGGCACGCACTTCGCGTCCTTGCGGTCCGAAGAAACCAGGCGCACTGACGGTGATTCCCTGCTTCATGTCGTGGGCAATGCGTTCCAGCAAAACAGGTGAGCAAGGGGTGCAATAGGGATAAGGCAGCACATTGTCCCAGCCCGTATGACGGACAAAGGCCTCCACCAAGTCTTCCCGAATCAAGTCGTGGGTGTCGTAGAAGCGTAACATGCCGTCGATACCGAGTCCGAAAGCCGAAGCCAGGAAGCTGCCGCACTCGATGTTGGGGTTGAGCGCGCCAGAGGTGCCTATGCGCACGAGGTTGAGGGCGCGATGTTCCTCCTTGACCGTTCTCGTGGAGAGATCAACATTAGCCAAAGCATCCAGTTCGGTGAGCACAATATCGATATTGTCGGTGCCCATTCCCGTGGAAATCACGGAGATACGCTTACCATGAAAAGTTCCGGTATGGGTAATCAGCTCGCGGTTCTGCTTCCGCAACTCCACGCTGTCGAACATGGCGGAAATCATCTCCACACGACCGGGATCGCCCACCAAAATGACATTGTCGGCCAGTTCCTCGGGATGAAGATTCAAGTGGTAAATGGCGCCGTCGGCCTGTAGAGGCAGTTCGGAAGCGGGTATCTGTTTGTTCATATCGTTAAGGGTTTAATGAGAAGGCAAAAATACATTTTTTTCGCTTAGAAGCTTACAAGCTTAGGAGCTTAGAAGCTTACAGGTTTAGAGGTCAAACGGGTGAGATTTCAGGGAGACTTCGAAGAAGTGCTTGGGTTTAGCGTGGGGGACAAGTTTTTCGGTTGGGAGGGATTCGGGGAGGTAGATGGCGCACATGGTGTTGGCAACGTGGTAGAGGTGACGGCGTTTTTCCTCGGGGGTGCCTTCCCAAATCGCATCCAAGACGCTCCAACGAATGGTTTCTGGATCGTAGCCGTAGTCGTGCCACACAATCACTGACTTCTTGTCGCGCAGCAGCTCAAAAGCGGTCTGCGTGTCCCTCTTCACCGCCTCGGAATGGTGATCGCCATCGATAAAGACCATATCGTACTGATGCCGATGGGGCGTGAAGTCAAAGGTTTGCGAGTTGCCCTGCAGGTGGGTCACATTGTCCAAATGCTTGGAGAAACGGGCGTGGGCATCGGCGTATCTTTCATCGCCGGTGAGGGCGACTATCTCTTCACGGGAGAGGTTCAGGGTGACGCATTGCGGCACCACAGCGGCCACATTCGCCACACTTTCGCCGCGCCAAGTACCGATTTCAAAGTAGCTTTGGGCATTCTGCCGTCTGGCGAGCGACTTTAACAAGGCAATATCGATGGGCATAGTGGCGCCGGAAAGGTAGGCATATGGAGAAACCGTCTCCTGAAAACCGGGGAACAAGGTTTCCAAATGCAACAAAGGCAACCCGTCAGTGAGCCCAAACTTCCTCGACACCTCCTCCTGATACACATCCTCGCTCTCCAGCACCAAATTGAGGAGATAGGGATGCTTGGCCAGGAGTTTCAAAGCACGAAAACCTTTGGTGATTTTATTATCCATTGTACAATTTATTTCAGGTAATGATTCTTGATTTCAGCGATATATTCCTTTAATTCAGAAGGAGTTAACAAAAAATCTTTCGGGCTGAAGCGCGATTCCCGGAGGAAGCAGACCAGCAGAAAAACGGCGTTGAGGGCGTAGGCCACCGATGCTGTGATGGCGGCGCCGGTGGTGGCGTAGCGCGGCACCAACAGGAAACCGCCTATCAACGTAGCCGCTAAGCCGCACAAGGCCGCCAATGTATTCATAAAGTAGCGACCGGAGCCGGAGTAGTAGTGCCCGAGTATCAGGAAGATACTGTAGCAAAGCACTCCGGGTGCCAGAATTCGGATTATGTGCGACATATCCCCGAATTCCGGACCGAAAATGAACTGATAGAGCGACGAAGGCAACAAAGCCAAGACCACCACCGCACCCAAAGAGACCACGAAACAGATTTTCCCTAAGTTCAGGGTCAACGTCTGGTTGTAGGTTTTGTCGGTGCTGTTCGAAATGCGGGCATACTGTACCAGCGCTATGCTGTTGGAGATAATCCAAATCGACTCCGCCAACGACACCGCATTGGAATAGACCCCTACATGGCCGGTATCGACGTATGCATTTAGCAGATAGTAGCTCAACCGCAGATTGAAAAACTGCACGAAATGGCCGGTTTGGTTCAGAAATCCATACTTGAAGAGATCTTTCAACGCCTCTTTGTACTCGCCGAACGGATACCAGCGCAGCGATTTGTACTCTTCGCGCAGCTGAAAAACGCCCAACACCGAAGAACTCAAATAGGCGACATAGAGCGCGATGATGTATCCATAGATGTCGCGTTTGCCCAGCAACAGATAATAGACCAGCAGCGTCACCAGAAGCATGAAAGGTTGTAGCAGCGTGTTGACATTCGCCTTCTTCACCTCCTCTTTCCCAATCAAAATGCGGAAATGGATGTTGGCGAAGGAGGAGACAAACGAGAGTATAGCGGTATGCACCGCCAACATGCTGGCAAGTCCGGGGGTAAACAAGCTGATAACCAGCCCCATCACCACCGCCATAAGCAACGACCACAGCAAGGAGGGTGCCCAAAGTTTGGAGAATTCGTGTCGGGAAGTGAGGTAGACCAGACTGGCGCCGCAAACGATTTCGGAAAAGATGAGAATGAAGCTGATGTTCGTCAGCACCAGCGACTGCACACCTTTGCCGCTGTCGCCCAACACCTGCGAAATGACGATGGCGATCGTCAGATTGAGGAGGGCCACCAGGATTTTCGTGCCAAAAGTGTTTAGAATCTTCCCGAACATATTTGTAAATTCGGCGGCAAAGGTACACAAATTACAGACATGCTTCCAATGCGAAAAAAAACTATCTTTGCCGTTCAAATACGAAGATATGCTGGTTGTACATATACCCTCTTGGTTTCCCATTCCTGAAAAGCCGCTGAACGGAAATTTCATCTCGCGTCATATTGAATCGTTAGGCGACAACGTGCAATCGGTCATATTGCATCATGTACGCGAGGGCTTCACCCCTATCCTGCCCCAAAACGCGACGTTGTTCCCCTTACACGTGATTCACGCCAACAAGCTGGGACTTTTCCACGCATACGTCACCGCGTTTGAACAGCTGATCAAGAGATACGGACGCCCCGACCTCATCCACCTGCACGTAGCGATTCCCATGGGATTCGTAGCAGCCAAACTGAGCCGGAAGTTCCGCATCCCGCTGATTGTCAGCGAACACTGGACCGGCTACCTGCCCATGAACCGCCCGAAGCTCTCCCTTCCCGAGCGCGTGATCCTGCGCCGCACTTTCCAGCACGCCGACTATATAACCGCTGTGTCGCAGAACCTGCTCGACAACATTTGCGCCACCGTTCCCGCCGCGGTCGGGAAACCGCAGTCGGTGGTCGGCAATGTGGTTGACACGGAACTTTTTTCTCTCAAAGAGAACCCTTTTTCCGAAGGGAAGAAACAGATTCTGCACGTCTCCACCATCGACAACAACGCGAAGAACATCATGGGCATCCTACGGGCGGTAAAAACGCTTTCCTCGCAACGTGCGGACTTCGAGTTAAACATTGTTCACGACTTCCTAAACGAAGAGGCGGAAGCGTATGTCCAGGAGAACGGATTGTCGGAGATCGTGCATTTCCTTGGTCGCAAAACTTCCGCTGAAATCGCTGATTTGCTGCATCATTCTGACTTCTTCCTGCTCTTCTCCAACTACGAGAACCAGCCGTGTGTGCTGTTGGAGTCGTTCTGCACCGGCACGCCTGTAGTGACCACCCCCGTAGGCGGCATTTTGGAAATCGCCAACGCCGACAACGCGGTTATCGTCACGCCAAAGGATGAGACACAACTCATTGAGAAACTGAAGAATATGTTAGACGGCAAACAGAAGTTCAACCCTGCCTCCATTCGAAAACAGGCTTTGGAGATTTGCTCTGCCGATATTATCGGTCAAAAATGGTTAAGTATTTACCGTTCATTGTAGAGATGCGATTAATCGCGTCTCCACGTTAGGAAATTTGGACTAGCTCCACCTTTTCAAAATTCCGCAATATAGAGGCAACCGCCTTCACATTGTCGTAACGTTGCATCCGGATTTCCAAGGAGACCAACATCTTACCATTGTTTTCCTCCGCATCCTTGTGCATTTCATAGTTCAGCACGGTGATTTTTTCGTGGCGAAGATTTTCCAAAACCTCGGTCAGCACCCCGTAATCCTCCACCAAAAAGGTGATTCTGCGATCGCATTGGGAAACGTAAGGCAGGAAGACGTTGATCAATCCCAAAGAGGCGAGCGCGATGACCGTGGTCACTACCGCAATCACATACATGCCCGTACCGCAGGCAAGTCCGATAGCAGCAGTAACCCACAAGCCGGCCGCAGTGGTAAGACCGCGTACCATCTGTTTCTGCAAGATAATGGTCCCCGCACCGATAAAACCGATGCCTGTAACCACCTGAGAGGCAATACGGGAGGGATCGAAGCTCACATGATCGCGGCCCAACATGAGGTCAAAGCCGTAAATGGAGAGAATCATAAAGAGACAGGCGCCCAAAGCCACCAGCAAGTGCGTGCGCACACCGGCCTCTTTCGCGTGATACTCACGTTCAATGCCAATCAAGGCACCCAAGGCCGTGGCCACCAAGAGCCGTATGACCATCGTCCACATCATTGATCCGCTTCTGTAAATTCAGGTGAATTACGGTAATAGTCAAAATTGAGACGGCGGGTTCTCGGACTCTTCACCAAAGTATCCTCATTATGACCCGTGGTATAATCCATCATCAAATTCACGTATGAGTAGTTGCGAGAAGCCATCAAACCGTATGCCGACTCATCTTTGGAGATGAAATTGGTGTATTCCAGATTGTTTTGCGCAATGCTACTGCTCGGCGTGGCCACTTCACGGTAGATGAGGTAATTCTGATCTCCCGCCCAAACCGTCAGGCGCATGCAATAGAACGGCATGTTATCCACAGCGTCAATATAGCGCGTCACATTGGGATTTGTCTCAATCTGTTGAATAATAACATTGAAAAACGTTTCAGGAGTAAATCCGGAGTAGTTGACCTCCGAACCGGATGAAGCCCGGATATAGTCGCCGTTAAGCTTGCGCGTCAACTGCTTATGCTCGATTTGACCGGTGCTGTTGTTCACTTCAATGTAGTAGAACGTGAGATAAACATCGTACATGGCGGCATTCTCCGCAGAATAGAACTGCATCTTATAAGGCTGACTCAGATTCATATTCCAAGAGACCATCGGGCGTCTGATGGTGAAGCCATGAACCAACAAGGTTTCAGCATACACCTCTTCTCCCGTTGTGTTCCTGTGAATCACCAAACGGTAGGTACACTCGTCATCCAACTGCCAGTCAGAGTAATAGAGCAACTGCGTGGGATTATGGAAATAGCCTTCTTCCTTTGGGATAGCAGTGGTGGTGTCGAGCACCGCACTACGCTGAAGCTGTCCGTTCTTGTACTCTTCCAGTCGAACTTCGATGGAATCCACGGGATAATAAAGATTATCCCACTCGCCAGCAGCCTCCAAAGCATTTTCATCGGTCAAATAACCATGGTAAATCTTGAAGTAATGGACAGAATCTTGAACGTTCAAGATGCCGTATGATATGGTAATATCCTTGTAATCAGCAGTCAAATCCAAAGGTTTGCACTGATGGAACAAGATGGCTGTGATAGCCGTCAACAGAACGGTAATCAATACTTTTTTCATAATCAGTTGTTATAATCGGGAATTTCGCGCAACCATTTCGTGCCCATTCTCTGACCATATTTGTTGACGCGAGTATTCAGGTAAAATTTTTCGTTGATAAAGTAGACCAATCGTGCGGAGAGCAGATGGTTATAGTACTTGTGGGTTTCGATGAGGGAGGAACCGTCGTTGCGCATGTACTCGAACTGCGTCACACGGATGGGAACGAGCGAGTATTCATAGCGGAAATTGAGGTTCAGGTTCTTATAGAGACGGATATTGACATCGGCGATAATCGACCAATCGTTTTTCTTGTATGTGCCACTACGGACGTTGGTAGTGCGAAGATAGCCGTTGTAGATCTCCTTGGCGCGGACCAGTCGGCTCCAAGCAAATCCCAATGCGAAAGAGCAACCGGAATAGGGCTCGTCATAGCGCATCATCACCGGAATCTGCACATAGTCGAGGGAGATGTTGCACTTGACGGTCGAATCGATCGGCACAGACCAATCCACATCCTGAAACATGGACTCGCCATAGTTGCTGGTGAGGAAATATCCTGGTTGACAGGTCTTTTTGGCGCCCTTCATCGAGTAGAGCAGTTCCATGGAAACCTGCCAGGTCTGCTTTTGGTTAACGGGCAATGTAAGTCCCAAACCGCCGTTAAAGCCGACCTTGTAGAAGCCGTGCACGTCATCGCCTTCGATTTGCGCGAAATTACATCCCGCCACAACCGAACCGATAAACCGTTGAGCATCAACACTCTGCATTACAAAAATGCAGACTGCGACTCCCAACAGAATCCGTATAATGATATTTTTCATCGTTCCAATATATTTGCGCCGCGAAGATACAAAAATGTTTCTATAAGCGACCTGTTATCTTCTGCCACGAGCCTTCATCGCGCGAATCATACCCTTAGTCTTACCTGAACCGTTGTTCACAGCCTTCATCACTTTGCGGATGTCGTCGAACTGCTTGATGAGGCGGTTAACATCCTGGATATCACGTCCGGAACCGCGGGCGATACGTTTGCGGCGAGAACCGTTGATGATGTCGGGATTGGCACGCTCTTCGGGGGTCATCGACTGAATCATCACCTCCACGCTCTTGAAAACGTCGTCGTCAATGTCCATATTGCGGATGATTTTGCCCATGCCCGGAATCATGCCCATCAAATCCTTCACGTTGCCCATCTTCTTGATTTGCTGGATCTGCTGGTTGAAGTCGTTGAAATCGAATTGGTTCTTAGCCAATTTTTTGGAGAGCTTTGCAGCCTCTTCGTCATCAAACTGCTCCTGCGCGCGCTCCACGAAGGAACGGATATCACCCATGCCGAGAATACGCTCCGCCATACGGTCGGGATGGAAGACGTCGAGGGCCTCCATCTTTTCGCCCATACCGACGAACTTAATGGGCTTTTCGGTGACCTTTCGGATAGTCAACGCGGCACCGCCACGGGTATCGCCATCCAACTTGGTGAGAATCACACCGTCGAAGTTGAGCTTGTCGTTGAAGGCTTTGGCGGTGTTCACGGCATCCTGACCGGTCATGGCATCCACCACGAAGAGGATCTCCTGCGGGTTGACCGCCTCCTTGATGTTGCCGATCTCGTTCATCATCTCCTCGTCGACGGCCAAACGGCCAGCGGTATCGATGATGACCACGTCGTAGCCGTAATCCTTGGCGTGCTTCACCGCGTTTTTGGCAATCTCGACGGGTTTCTTGTTGTCGGGCTCGGTATAGACTTCCACACCGATTTGCTGTCCGAGCACCTGCAACTGGTCGATAGCGGCGGGACGATAGACGTCGCAAGCCACCAGCAACGGTTTCTTGTTGCGCTTGGTTTTCAACAAGTTGGCGAGTTTCGCGCTGTGGGTGGTCTTACCGGAACCCTGCAAACCGGCCATCAGGATAATGGCGGGAGAACCCTTGAGATTGATGTCCACCGCCTGGCTGCCCATGAGGGCGATGAGTTCGTCGTAGGTGATCTTCACCATCAACTGGTTGGGCGACACGGCATTGATGACATTCATGCCCATAGCCTTCTCCTTCACGCTGTTGGTGAACTCCTTGGCGATGTTATAGCTCACGTCGGCGTCGATCAACGCCTTGCGGATCTCTTTCGTAGTTTCGGCCACGTTGATCTCGGTGATCTTGCCCTGGCCCTTCAATATCTTAAACGAGCGTTCTAATCTGTCAGATAAACTTTCAAACATGTTTCAAATTTCAATATACAAATAAAAAAGCAGCTGCAAAATTTGCGGCTGCAAAGATAATCAATTTTCGGACATACAGAGCGATGTATCGCTCACAAAACCATTACCACACGGAATCCCAGTCTTCTGCGTCGCGCACCGACTTATCTCGCTGATATTCGAGCAGTTTGGCGTACTTCAGGAAACTATTGTGGGCGACGGCGCGGGAGAGCACGTAGCCATCAAGGCCACCGAGAATGCCGCCCCGGAAGAAGTAGTTGCTGACGAAAGCCGCCAGTCCGTGGAAGAAAGGCGAGAAGGCGTTGGCCTTTTTCCCTTGGAGATAGAGGATTTTCGCACCGCGGGAACTATAGTTGCGCTCCGGCTTTGCAAAAAGACTGTCGTAGTTCTTGTAACGGTAGTGGATAATGTCGGCTTTGAGACGTTGGGTGTTCTTCTCGGGCACAAAAGCGTGCTGCTTGCGGTCGAGGAAGCGCAGTTTGTCCTTTCGATAGAGACGCACCAGCCAGTCGGGATACCAGTTGCAGGCCTTCACCCAGCGTTCGCCGATGTAGTTGCGACGACGGATAGCGAAACCATCGTACTGAGTATGCTCAAGGTCAAGTTGTTGGATAGTCTCCACCAACTCATCCGTCAAGCGTTCGTCGGCATCAAGACTGAGCACCCAGTCGTTCTTAGCGTGTTCCAGCGGCAGATTCTTCTGTGGACCGTCGCCGATGTAAGGGTGCACGAACACGCGCGCGCCGGCCTTTTCGGCCAACGCCACAGTATCGTCCTTGCTGCACGAGTCGGTGACGATGACCTCATCGCACACGCGCTGCAGCGAGCGTATGCACGCTTCGATGTTTTGGGATTCGTTCAGGGTGGTGATGATGCCGGTGATCACGTTTGGTTTAAGGTTTATAGTTTAAGGTTTAAGGGATTAGAAGATTAAGGGTTTCAAGTTTCAGGTTTCAAGTTTCAGGTTTCAGCAACAAATAAGGTCAACAATAGCATGTTACGGAACCTCCATAACGAGCAACTTCAACAATTATCAATTCTCAATTATCAATTCTCAATTATCGACGTTCGATCTTCGCCCCCAATGCATTCAACCGCTCCACGATATTCTCGTAGCCGCGATCGATTTGCTCAACGTTTTGGATGACGCTGTTTCCTTCGGCGGAGAGGGCCGCGATGAGCAGGGCAATACCCGCGCGAATGTCGGGTGAGGACATCTTGGTGGCGCGAAGCTGTTTCTCGCGAGCCAAGCCAACCACAATGGCGCGGTGCGGGTCGCACAACACGATCTGCGCCCCCATCGACTGCAGCATATCCACAAAGAAGAGCCGACTCTCGAACATCTTCTGGTGAATCAGCACGCTGCCTTTGGCCTGGATGGCCGTCACGAGGGCGATGCTGATGAGGTCGGGGGTGAATCCCGGCCACGGCGCGTCGGCAATGGTCAGGATGGAGGCCTCCCGCGGGTTGGAGTAGATCTCGTAGGGTTGATCGCCGTGTACAATCAGGTCGTCGCCCACCTGCTCGATCTTCACACCCATCTTCCGGAAAACGTAGGGAATCAGTCCGAGATGCTCGCAGGCGCAGTTCTTGATGGTGATCTCCGACTGCGTCATAGCAGCCATACCGATGAAGCTGCCCACCTCGATCATGTCGGGGAAGATGCGGTGTTCGCAACCATGCAACTCCTTGACGCCCTGTATCTTCAGCAAATTCGAGCCAATGCCGGAAATCTTCGCGCCCATATTGTTGAGCATCGTGCAAAGCTGGTACAGATAGGGCTCGCACGCAGCATTGAAGATGGTAGTCTCCCCTTCGGCAAGCACGGCAGCCATCACGATGTTGGCGGTACCGGTCACGGAAGGTTCGTTCAGCTGCATATAGCAGCCCTTTAACTGCTTGGCTTCCAGCTCGAAGAACTTCTCATCGGCGGACGTGGAAATCACAGCACCGAGTTTCTCCAAACCCTCGAAGTGGGTGGTCAGCGGACGCCTACCGATCTGGTCGCCGCCGGGTTTGCCGGAGTAGGCTTTGCCGTAGCGACCCAACAGCGGACCGAGCACCATAATGGAGGCGCGGATTTTCGTGGAGAGCCGCTCGAATTCGTCGGTGTGCAACTGCTCGAAATCGACGTTTTCGGCCTGGAAAGTGAACGTATGGGCGTCCACTTCCGTGATTTTCACCCCCATCAACGCCAAAATCTCACGATAGCGGCGCGTGTCGAGGATGTCGGGAATATTGGAAATGGTGACGGGCTCTTTGGTCAACAACACCGCGGAAAGCACCTGCAGGGCTTCGTTTTTCGCGCCCTGCGGGGTGATCTCTCCGTGTAGTTTATATCCGCCTTGTATTAGAAATTCTGACATATTTATTGTTTTTCGACCCCACATTACGCTCCTTCGTCGCTCATATGGGGTTAATTGCACTTCGTGCGTCTTGCCTCTCCGAGGCTGCTCAAGGAATATCTTTTTGCCTTATTCGGGAATCACAATCGGGAACTTCTGGGTGAACTCCATGCGGTACGGGGCACCGATGATGTTACTCAAGAAGTCGGTGTATTGGTCGGTGAACATGAACTTGTTGGCGTCGTAGTAGGCAGCGGGCAGCGGGAAGTTGCCGATGTTGCCCATCTCGATGGCGTCGGTGTGGAACTCTTCGAGCTCGTCGTAAGGGACGATGTCGCTCAGGACGGGCATCTTGCCGAAATCTTCGCGGAGCAAGAGGTCAACCACCTTGTCGGCCAACGTGGAGGTCAGACGACGGTCGTATTCGTAACATTTGCCGGAACGCGGTATGTAACCAGAAATCTGACCGCGGGCCTCAATACCGAGACGCTTGTTGATTTCAGAAGCGATGACGCCGCTCACGCCGCCGAAACGCGGGTGTCCATACTCGTCGAGGTCGGAGCTGGCATACACCATGCCGAGTTCCTGTTTCTCGTCATCCCACCAGCGAACACCTTCGGAAACGGCGATGATGAGGCTGTGTTTCGGGGAACGCATGTACATCTCCTTCACGGATTCGAAGAAGAACTCCTTGCGCTCTTTGGTCATCTCGACCTCAGGAACGAGTGCCATCTGTGCACCGCCGAAAGTAGCGGAACCGGTAAGCCAACCTGCGTCGCGGCCCATCACCTCAAGCACCATAATACGTTGGTGAGACTCGTTTGTGGTGTGCAGCTTGCTGGTGAGCTTCTTCACAGCCATAGCACCTGACGGGAAACCGGGACACAACACAGTCTCGAACTGTTGTCCGTTGTAGTGGTGGTAAGTGCGGGTACGCAGGTCGTTATCGATGGTCTTCGGGAAGCCGATGACCGGGATGCCGTAGGTTTCATACATCTTCTTGGCTGCACCGTTGGTGTCATCGCCGCCGATGGTCACCAAAACGTCGATTTTATAGCGTTCGATGTTGCGGAGAATCTGTTGAGAGCGATCTTCAGGACTCTTTTTGCTCGGGAAGGGGTTGGTACGGCTGGAGAGCAGCGCGGTGCCGCCATAGATGCCGTTATAGGGGATATTGGTCAGATCCACGATGTCGCCGTCGCCAAGGAGGCCTTTCCAGCCGCGCAGCACACCGTAAACACGGAAGCCGAGCATGGAAGCGCGGTTGCGCACTGCCTCGATACTGGAGTTGATAGCCGGGGTGTCGCCGCCACCGGAAAGAATCGCTAATGTTTTGCCGTTGAAGAGTTTGTCTTTTCTCATATCGATGATTTTTTAATGTTAATAATTGTCTTTTTTCCCTTGTAGAGACAATGTGCACATCGTCTCTACAATCATGGTGATTATTTACCGAACAAGGAAGTCTCCTCATTGCGATGGTTGGAGTCGGAGCGAATGAACTCCTCCTCAACACGCATCTCCTCCAAAACATCGTTCAGCACCTTCTCCACAATGTAGTTCTGGATGTCGAAATTCAGCGGGATGGAGGTGTACTGCACATATTTCTGCACCATCTCGTTCCATACCGGAGTCACGTTGAAAAGGTCCATGCGGATGGAGACCGGCTGTTGGAAGGCAGACTTGAGGTATCTGTATTTGTAGAGTTCGAAATAGTCGGTGATGGGGGTGCCTTCGCCGTGAATCAGCGCGTCATGATCCACGATCGTCAACGAGTCGATGGCTTCCTTGAGGGGAGAGGCGAGTTGCGCTTTGCAACTGGCAGCCAGAAGGTTGGTATTCCATATTAGTGTATCAGCGAGATAGCTGTAACCGTGATTGGCCAACGTGTCGAAGAGCGAGCTCTGCAGCGGGGCGAAGTCGATACGATATTCTCCATCTTGATAGTCGTAGAAACCGTTGTTGTCGCAAAGATGGTTGAGGGCAGAGTCAGCGGAGACCCTCAGACAAACCTTAATAGCGGTGGTTTTCTGCACGTTAGTGTGCAATTGTTCCACAAATTGGCCGGTTTCGTCATTGCAAGAGGTCAACAGCACTACAGAAAAGATGGCTAATCCAAAAATGAGATTCAGTTTTTTCATATCACTAATTTTTCAAGCTGCAAAAATAGTATTTTTGCCGACATGAAACACCACCTCATCGAAACAAACTCAACGAATGCCTGGCTGATGGCTAAAATACGGGAGATGCGAGCCAATGGCAACGCCGTTCCGGACCTCTACGCCGTCTATGCGGACTTCCAGACGACCGGGCGCGGGGCGGGCGCCAACACGTGGCACAGTACGCGCGGTGCCAACATCCTCACCAGCATCTGTTTCGACACGGGGCTGGCCGCCGCCGACCAGTTCGTTTTCAACCTCTGGTTTGCGACCTCCACCCGCCGTTTCCTCGCCAAATACGTACCGGACGTCCTCATCAAGTGGCCCAACGACATGTACGTGCACGACCAAAAGATCGCGGGCGACCTCACCGAGCATTCCGTTTCCGGCGGACGTCTCGATTTCACCGTGGCGGGCATCGGCATCGACGTCAACGAGGAGCGTTTTCCTGAGGACATTCCCCACCCCACCTCGCTCTTTCTCGAAACGGGACACCATTTCGAGGTGGAAACACTGTTGGACGAATATCTCAGCGTCCTGCGGGAGCGCCGTCCGCTGCTGAATCTCGATCACGAATCCGAGCTCCGCAACGAGTACCTGTCGCACCTCTACCGCCTCAACGAACCGCGCCCCTATCTCGTTCACGGCAAACGCATCACCGCCACCATCCGCAACATCGACCGTTTCGGCCGGCTGGTGTTAGAGCATGAAGGCGATTCGATGCAGGAGTATGGGTTCAAAGAGGTGGGGTACTGCTTTTAGCTGTAAACCTTAAACCATACACAAAAAAAAGCCGTCCCCTATTTCAGGAACGGCTCTCTGTCATGTGTTGTGATAGGTTATAGAATGACAGGATTTATTGTTTCACGAAAGGTTTCGTCACAAAACCGCGGTCGGTGGCGATGCGCACGAAATAGACGCCGGCGGCCAATCCCGAAACATCGATCCGGGTCTGTAGAGACGCGATTAATCGCGTCTCTACAATGGCAACGACCTTCCCGTACACATCCACAATTTGAATCTCCCCACCCCATTGTGCATTGTCCATTGTACATTCTACATGGACAACGTCGTTGGCGGGGTTCGGGTAAATCTTGATGTACCGGTCATAATCCGCGATGCCCGTGTTGGTGGTCTTGCCGATTACCACGGGGGTCCAGTCGCTGGTGACGGGACCGCACACCGACTTTACCTGGATCTGGTACTCGGTGTTCGGCTCGAGGTCGGTAATCAGGTACGCAGGCGAGCTGGAAACGCCCGAGCTCATCACACCCGTGGCGGTGGAGCGGTACTGGATGTTCCACTGTTCCGCATCGCCGTTCTCCGTCCAGGCGATGGAGATCGTCTGGCTCGAAGAATCGGTCACGTGCAGGTCGGTGGGCGCGGGACAAGGACCTGGTTCCGTCGTGAAGGTAATCTCCTGTCCGTAATAAACAGCGGTGTCTGTGGCTGCGAACGCACGGAAAACATACTCCGTGGAGTGCTGAAGCCCTGTGACCGTATATACCATCGGGGAAGTGGCTATGTTCACGGACATATAGGTACTGCCAGATAACGTTTTCCATTCAAAACCCTGATTGACAACTATTTGATTCCCCGAATCGGCAAGATGTCCGTATAGTGTGGCAGAATTTTGTCCAATTTGGGAGACCGAGTCCGTGACCACCGTCGGTTCAATCACAGGACAATTCGCTGTGAAAGCGTACAAGACGGTGTCGGGATAGTAGTTGAATAATTGATCGATTTGATACAGCGTGACCCCTTCCGGATTTTGGAAGATGAACCCGCACTCGTTGAACATATTGCCGTTGTCCCAAACCAGCTCTACATTTGCCCCGTGGCACAACATCAACGGAACAGTATCGTAAGACATCACACCGTGCTGACCGACATGGTCGACGGCCGCCAAGTCCGCAATCTGCACCCCGTTTTGCCTCACATACAAGTGTCCACCACTCCAACCGTCACCGTAAGTGTCGGTCAAGATGAGCGTGTACTCGCACTGGTCGATAACCTCGCACGAGGGCGTGATGAACGAAGTCGTCACATAGTTGGAGAGATCCCCGTTGTCACAGTCGGCCTGCACACGCACATAGTATTCGGTTTCTGGAAGTAAATTCGTCATGGTAAAAGTCGGGCTGTTCACTGCGTTGGAAATCCACGAAGTGGCACTGCCTTCCTTGTAGTCGAAATTCCATGTAGTTTCCACATTGCCAGCGGTCCAGTCGAAGGTGGCAGATGTGGGATGCAGGTCTGTCACCGCTAAGTTATTCACAGGGTCGCAATTGTTGGTATGCACGGAGACATTATAGATGATGGCCCCAGGCTGGTTATGGACCGCATTGTCGTTCGTCCAGGCAAATGCCACCTTGATGGTGGAGTTCGCATCCGGGTTGTAGTATGGGTTCGTCATGGTAGCCGTAACATGCACGACATTGCCGTTGGTTAAATTGAAAATATAGGGGTATTGCTGATTTCCGGTGAGCGGTTTGTAGTTCGAGAAATCAAAACTGTAGCCAGACCAATTCACGTTGTAAAGCATATACAACGGGTATCCGGAACTGTTTTCCATGGCTGTGGAGGCCGCGTACTCCACCGTTGGGCCGGACAGGAGTAATTTCATGAAATCATACCGGCTCTCACCTCCGACCTTGACGTCGAAATCAATGGATATTTCAGGGTTTGTGCCGATGCGGAAGAGTTTCTCGGCCGTCACCGTGGACTGACCAGAGCCATAGTTGGGGGTCACGCCGTTGTTGGAGATGAACAACCCGTAGTCAGCGTCAGCAGTGGTATCAACTTGTCCAACCATCCAATAATTGTTGCAAACACCGTTGTTGAGTTTCCAATCTTGGTCCGACAGCGGCGAAAAATCAGTGTAATAGGGCAAGTCCTCGATGCCCAACGGGGTAGAGAAATTCACCGACTTCCAAGCCGAACCCGAGCAAACGGACGAAACCTGTACCTGGTAGTTCTTGCTGCCTTGCAAACCGTCGAAGATGTAATAGCAGTCGTACGTGGTGTCATAATAGGTCCAGGTAGTGTCAGGCAGAATGCGATAGCGGATGGAGTAGCCGTTGTCGGAAAAACCGACCCATGTAATGGTTGCGGAATCGGCGGTGATGCCGTCTACATTGAGGTAATAGATAGGGGCACACTCGGGGCCGTTGAAAACGGAGATGTCATCCACCGTAATGGTGCCGCCGCCGGCCTCCTTGGCAAAGAAAGCGAGCTGGATGTAATCGGAACCCGCGGGAAGCGGTATCGAGTCGTTCTGCAACGAAGAGGACGACTGGGTGAACAGTCCCCGCTTGTGCCAACTGTCGGTGGCACTGGTCCGGTAATAGACGCCAAAGTCATCGGAATTGTTAGAGCCGTTGTTGGAGGAGTGTTTGACGGAGACGTAGGGGTGCGTGACCACAGAGATGTCGAACACGGGCGACATGATACCGCAGGTGTCCGTTCCAGGATACATGTGATTGTGGTAAAGTTTTCCATTCGTCCATGTCCACGCATGCCACGGATTGGTGGCTAATTTCCAGCACTCCGGCACCGCTGGAAAAGTCTCCAAATAGGGCGATGAATCGGTGACAGTGAAGAGATCGCAACCCGAGATGAAACTGATGTTCCGCCACTCCGACAAGGAGGTGTCGCAGTTTGTGGCCACGCGCAGGTCGTAAGCAGTCTGGGTGAGCAGTCCCGAAAGCACCGCAAAGGTGTCTGTCACTGGCATGCTGACCACAGCCGGATCGGTCCAAGCCAGGGTTTGCGGTTTGTATTGCAACGTATAGGTGGCATTTGGAACGTATGTGCTCCACGTCACCACCGCCGTGTCCATAAATGTGCTGGAAAGGGCAAGGTCATTTACCGCATAACAATCTTGTTGCCAAACATGTACATTTGAGATTATGGGACCGGGTTGTGTACCGGACCCATAGTTGTTGCGCCATGCAAACACCAGTTTCGAGACACCGTTTGGGGTAATGTTCGCCAACTCCATGCTGACATGAATCACATTGCCGTTTGTCAAGTTCAGTTTGTAAGGAAAAGACGTGTTCCCGGTCTGGCTGAGATAGTCGCTGAAATTCAGCGCGTTTGTCATGTATGTGACTTGGCTGTAATTCGGGGTGCCTGTGGAGGCAGGGAACTCCACGCTGTCGGGTGCCCAAAAGACCTTCAGATAGTCATTGTAGGATTCGCCACCCACCTGCACGTCAAATTCGAGATAGACGAAAGGACCTGCATCCATCTGGAAAGTCTTGTATGCACAAACGTTGGTGGTTGCCTGCACGTTATAGCCTGCCGTCGTAGTGTAATGTTGTGCTATGAAAAGCGCGTTATCAAGCGTGCCCACACTGGGTGCACCCATCATCCATTGATTTATACAGCTGCCATTGTCCAAAATCCACGCCCGGTCGGAAGTGTCGGCGAAATCTGTGAAATAAGGGAGGTTCACCGATGCCATTCCTGTGGTGAAATCACCAGAGATGTACTGCATCCCGGAGTCGCATATAATGGCCACTTCCACGTTGTATAGTGTCAGCGGATCCAAGTCTGTCAACAGCACTGAATCCGCGTACTGTATCCCTGCATCTTCCCATGCCGTGTCCGCATCTTTCTTATATCGTACCAAATACTGGCCATACTCCGCACCTATCCATGTGATGGTCGCGTCGCCGTTTTCCTCATGCGCCATCACCACTTCGGAGGCCACCGGACAGGCAGGTCCCTCATACACACTGATGTTGTCGAATTGGGCTCGGGTGTTGAAGGCGCCACCTACCCCCTCGAAGGCGATTTGGAGCGTGGAAGAGTTGGACGGGAGCGACAACGAGTCCGTCACCCAACCTGTGGTGGGCTTCACGTATGTCCCCAATTTGTGCCAGGAATCCTGATCGCTGTCGCGATAATAGACCGCCACGTTCTTGTAATTCCCTTGGAACTCAGGCTGGTAGTGGGAAAAACGCAAGTAAGGATGTTCCAATCCAGATGCATTGATTACCGGTGAGACCGCCAAAATGGGATAGTATGGACCATACGAAGTGGTGTAAATATAACCGCTTTGATAGACGAAGAAGTCGTTGTCCCACGACCAGCAGTTGGCATCCGTGGCGAAAGTTTCCGTGTAAGGGGCAGTTTGGGCACCACAAGGTGTGGTGAAGGGATATGGCGATGAGAGTGCGGACGTGTCCCCGCTGCAGATGTCCGCCATCCAGAACGTGTAGCTCGTGTTTGGCAACAGCGTCGTGAGTTCGTAATAGCTGCCCGTGAATGCTACGCAAACTGTTGATGAGTCGCCGGTTTGGCTATAATAGAGCAGGTGGGTGTTCGGGGCCGGGAAGTCCACCACCACCCGGAACGTGGGCCAGTCTGTAATATAGAATTGGGGCGGCAAGCAATCGTCCGTGACTTTGTCCGCTGTTCCGGTCGGAACTGTCTGAATGTCAACACAGTTTGCAGACAAGTCCATCGCCCACAACCCCATTGACAAACAGGCCAAAAAGAATACTATTTCAAAAAAATGTAGATATTTTTTCATAACGTGAGAATTAATGAAACAATTCAGTGTCTTTTTTTCCATAACGAAATTCACCGTCAACTGTTACAGATCATTTTGAAAAAAAAAGCCGTCCCCTATTTCAGGAACGGCTCTCTGTCATGTGTTGTGATAGGTTATAGAATGACAGGATTCATTGTTTCACGAAAGGTTTCGTCACAAAACCGCGGTCGGTGGCGATGCGCACGAAATAGACGCCGGCGGCCAATCCCGAAACATCGATCCGGGTCTGTAGAGACGCGATTAATCGCGTCTCTACAATGGCAACGACCTTCCCGTACACATCCACAATTTGAATCTCCCCACCCCATTGTGCATTGTCCATTGTACATTCTACATGGACAACGTCGTTGGCGGGGTTCGGGTAAATCTTGATGTACCGGTCATAATCCGCGATGCCCGTGTTGGTGGTCTTGCCGATTACCACGGGGGTCCAGTCGCTGGTGACGGGACCGCACACCGACTTTACCTGGATCTGGTACTCGGTGTTCGGCTCGAGGTCGGTAATCAGGTACGCAGGCGAGCTGGAAACGCCCGAGCTCATCACACCCGTGGCGGTGGAGCGGTACTGGATGTTCCACTGTTCCGCATCGCCGTTCTCCGTCCAGGCGATGGAGATCGTCTGGCTCGAAGAATCGGTCACGTGCAGGTCGGTGGGCGCAGGGCAAGGCGGGATCTCCTCCTCCATAGTGGTGAAGATAATGTCATCGCCGTAAGTTGTGCCCGACATGGTGGTCGCAAAGGCACGATAGATGTAATCGGTACTCGGGGAGAGGCCGAAAAGTGCGTACGACATGCTGTCACCCAAGACATTCACCGCCGTATAATTGCTGGCGAACATCGCTTTCCACTCAAAACCACGCTCCAGGATGGGCAGATCGCCCGCATCCGCGATATGGCCGTTCAGCACCGCCTCGGTCTGCGTAATGTTGTCCGCAGTATCGGTAACAACCACTGGTGCCATAAACGGACAGTTGGTAGTGAATGTCGTCAGCGTGCTGTCGTGGTTAACCATCCCTGTAACCGAATAGATCTCCACGCCATTCGGATCCAACACGGTCACGCCGTTCTCCTGCCACCACATCCCCCATGTCCACTGCAACGTGATGTCCTCGCCATGACACAAATCGACCTGCACTGTGTCGTAAGTGGGCGTCGTCTGCAAAAGGTGATTCATGGCCACCAACGTGGCGATATCCGCCCCTTGTTGCAGCACGTGGATGGCGGCATTTCCATTCCAACCGTCACCGTGACTGTCATACAAAATAAAGGTATAAGGGCAGTAGAAGTCGCATGGAGTAGTAGTGAAGAAGATCGTGTTGAACACGGAAGTGGCACCGTTACCGCAATCGGCCTGAACGCGAACCTCATAATCTGTGGAAGGAGTAAGTCCTGTCAGCGTGTATTCAGGCGTACCTGACACGGGCGCTTGCGCCCATGCCGCTGCCGACGACTCCTTATACTCCAAAATCCACTCGGTCTCGCCGCCCGCACCAGAGTTCCACGCAATGTCAGCGGAAGTGGAATGCACATTGCTGGCTGACAGCTGTGTGACGGGCACACACGCATTGTCCCGCACCGAAATATTGGTGATTATAGCACCAGGCTGGGTTCCATCCATATAATCGTTCTTCCAAAGGAATACCACCTTAGCTCTGTTACCTGAAACGTACTGGGAGACTGGATTACGCATCACAGCCGCAATGTGTACAAAACCGCTACCGACTGTACTGGTGAAAATATATGGTGAGGAATACGTCTGATCGGTGGTAAGGCTGAAGTATGGAGTGAAATTGAAAGCATTGTAGGTGTAATTATACTTGGCATAATCCGGTTGGTTATAGTCGGCTGTAGAAGTGGCGGGGTATTCTACGTATTCAGGAGCCAAAAACAGCTTGATGAAATCATAACGTTCCTCCCCACCGATGCGCACATCAAACTCCACCGTGATAGAATCAGCAGTGCCCACTTCGAAAATCTTTTCCGCCGTCACCACTGAAGTGGTCGTAATATTGTATCCCGGCGTGCTACCGTCATTCGTCACAAAGAGCCCATATACGTCATTGGCGGCATCTACCTCTCCCATCGTCCAATAGTTGACACAATTGCCATTGTTGAGCAACCATCCACGGTCTGAATAGGGAGAAAAATCGGTAAAATAGGGTATGTTAGCAGCGGAAAGAAGCGTGGAAAGCTGTGTCGACAACCAATTCGGTTCTTCACAGTTGTTGGACACTTCCACAACGTAGGTGTGGGAATCTTGTAAATTGCTGATGATGTAGGTAGTATCGGTAGTATATCCATAAATCCAGGTTGTGTCAGAAATATCGCGATACCGCACGATATAGTTATCCGAGCCGTAGCCCTCCCAAGAGATGGCGGCAGCATTCGCGGTCACATCCACCACCGTCACGTTGGTCAGCGGCAGACACGAGGGACCATTATACACCGACACATCGTCAAGGGTAATAGGAGTGCCATTTTGATAGGTGGCCACAAACGCAAATTGAATGTACTGGAGACCTTCCGGCAACGGCAAAGAGTCTGGCTTCAAAACAGTTGTCTCCGTATCAAACACCCGAAGTGTCTGCCATGGATTCATAGAACTAGTACGGTAATCCACTCTGATATAGTCAATGCGGTGGAAATTGATGTCGCCCTGTTGTTTATGGGAGAATTTCAAGAAAGGATGGCTCACCGCCGAGATGTCCATCATCGGGGAATAAATCGGGCATTCTTCACCCACTGGCGCATTATAATGAGTGGCATGATAGAGGTATTGGGTAGAGCTATGCCACTGCCACGTATGGTTAGGATTCACCGACAAATTCCAACATTCAGGATTTGTGGTAAAATCTTCCACATACGGGTTGTTGTCCGTCACCACAATCGCACAGGCTGTATTGAAGGAGGTATAACGCCAGTTGCCCATTCCTAACTCATTTCCGCAATCCACACGCACACGCACATCGTATGCCGAATTAGCCAACAAACCGTTCATTACCAAAAAGTTAGTATCCACTTGATAAATCATTACTCCAGGGTCGGTCCAGTCCTGGGACTGCAATTTACACTCCACTATAAAGCTCGGTGCCATCGCAGGCGGATTCCACATCACCGTAGCATCCTGTCCCACTATATCATAGACGTTAAGCTGAGTGACCACATCGCAGTCGGGCTGCCACACATGTACATTGGAGATGATAGCGGCGGGCTGGGCATCGTTGTAGGTACTGTGGTCGTTACGCCACACGAACACCAATTGCGCCTCGTCATTGGGTGCTGGATTAGGCATTTCCACGCTGACATGCAACACGTTACCTTGTGTCAGATTCAGTTTGTAATAGTAATTAGGATTGCCCGTCTGACTCAAAAACTCTTGGAAATTCACCGCGTATGTTTTGGCGGAATCATTGGAATAAGGGACACTAACCTCGGAAGGGAGATACTCCACAGAGGCAGGTGCGAAGAAAACTTTCAGGAAATCCTTGTTTGAATTGCCTCCGCAAATCACATCAAATTCGACATTCACCGTGGATATATCACTCATATTGAATGATTTAGAGGCAACCACACTCGTATAATAATTGTCTAGTCCGTAGCCAGCCGCCGTATCATTATAGGTCACAAACAGCGCGTTGTCCAGCAGATAAGTGCCTGGTGTTCCTATTTTCCAATGGTTGAAACAAGTACCATTGTTGAGTTGCCAGCCGCGGTCGGCAGTGTCGGAAAAATCAGTGAAATAGGGCAAATCGATGGGTCCCATCTGCGAGGTAAACGTGCACGACACCCACACTTGCGGGGAACAGTTGGACGTAACTGCCACCTCATATTGTGTGAGAGGAGTCAGTGACTCAATGATAGCATAGCCACCGAGATCACTCGTGTTCATCCAATCCGCACTAGCCGCAGGGCGATAACTGATGGTATAGCCAGTAGGGCTATTGCCTACCCAATGGATGTATGCGGTGTCCCCACTGATGTTTGACAATGCCACATCCGATACCACCTCACAGTCAGGGCCATCATAGACATAAATGTCGTCCAACGAGATACGTGATGATTGTGAATTCCCATGCTGTATGGAGAAGAAGCCGAGTTGCAGCGTTGTGGAATGCGAGGGAATCGCCAACGAATCGGTTATCCATTCGCCGGTAGTCGTCGGGGTGATATAAGTTCCCAAATAATGCCACACATCTTCCTCATATTCACGATAATAGAGATTCAAATCCTTACGAGCCCCATTGTATTCGCTCTGGACGCGGGAGAATTTCAAATAAGGGTTATCCAAGGCCGAGACATCAATGACGGGCGAAATGGCCCAAGACGTATCCACATAGCCATGGTTCGTACTCATCGTGGGAGAGATGTAATTCGTTGTGTAGATGTAGCTTAACCCATTCGTAAACGCCGAATCAAGCGTCCAGCAGTGCTGGTTCGAACCGAAATGTTCCTCAAAGGGTGCCACGTAGGTGCCACAGCCTGTGGTGAACGTGCAGGAGACCCCTTGCTCTGGATTGCAGAGAGGGAACACCTGAACCTCATAATTGGCAAGAATGGCCAGCGGGGAAATACAAGCTAATCCATTCAAATCGTCCGTGTAAATCCAGTTCGTGTCAGGAAGGATTCTGTAACGCACCTGATTGCTTACCGTATCGTTATTCACCCAGTGGATAAAGGCAGTGTCGCCGCTAAATCCCGCCAGCGTCAAATCGGAGACTGGCGGACAATCCGTGCCGTCATAGATGTAGATGTCATCCAACGAAATGCGGGGAAACTGCTGGTTTTCATGCTGTATGGAGAAAAATCCGAGTTGCAACGTGGCGGAATGTGAAGGAATCGGCAAAGAATCTGTTTTCCATTCACTGGAACTTGTCGTCGTGATAAATGTTCCTAAACAATGCCACTCATCTTCCTCATATTCACGATAATATAGTGCTAAATCCTTATGTTCTCCACCAGCCTCATTCTGAATGCGGGAGAATTTCAGATAAGGATGGCTTAGTCCAGAGACATCGATCACAGGAGTGATTGCCCGGACCGTATCAAAATATCCTGATGACGACATGAAATTCGTTGTGTATATGTTATCTACTATGAAATTGAAGGCTGGATCGAGTGTCCAGCAGTGCTGACTCGAATCGAAATGTTCCTCAAATGGGGCGACATATGCAACACAACCTGAGTTAAACGTGTAAGAAGCCCACAGTTCTTGATTGCACAAGGGTGCAACCTGCACTTCATAGTCTGCAAGAGGCACAATCGGAGCAATATGAACCTGCCCGTTCAACCCGTCTGTGTAGATCCAGGTCGTGTCGGCAAGCATTCTGTAACGCACCTGATAACTCGTGGTATCGCTATTAATCCAGTGAATAACAGCGGTATTCGCACTTATCTCCAACAATGACAGGTCAGTGACCGGTGGACAGTCTGTGCCATCATAGATGTAGATATCGGCCAACGAAATTCGGGCATACTCTGAATTTCCATGACTGATAGAGAAAAAGCCAAGCTGCAATGTTGTGGAATGTGAAGGAATCGCAATAGAGTCGGTTTTCCATGTGTAGGCGGTTGTCGGGGTGATGAATGTCCCCAAATAATGCCATTCGTCTTCCTCATTATCGCGATAATAGAGATCCAAATTCTTAAATGTCCCGTCAAACACATTTTGAATGCGGGAGAATTTCAGATAAGGATGGTTGAGAGTTGAAACGTCAATAGCAGGAGAAATCGCCCGGGAAGTATCCACATTTCCAATAGAGGATGCGTAATTCGTGGTGTAAATGTAACCTGTTGTCAAAGTAAAAGACGGATCAAGGGTCCAGCAGTGCTGAATCGAGCCAAAGTGTTCCTCATACGGAGCCACAAACGTGCCGCAACCTGTGGTGAAGAGTTCGCCTTCGGATATGGCAGAAGTGTCACCGTTGCAAATCTTGGCCATCCATGCGATGTATTCCGTCATGGGAAGCAGCCCGGAGATGACATATTCATCCCCGACGACCATCTCATATACATTATCTTCTGGCGTTCCAGACAAGAGACGGTAAATGATTAGGAAGGTGTCCGTTTCCATAAGGACAACGGTGTTGGTAACGATGACCGTATCAGTAACCACAACGGTGTCTGCGTCGCCAACGATAACCGTGTCGGCAACGATGAGGGTGTCTGTCTCGAAAACGACGTTGTTGTTGTCTGAGTCCAACCAGTTAAAAAAGGCATCGGTGCCGTCCGTGTACACAGTGAATTGCGGTGCAATGCATGCCGTAGAATCTACCTGCACGCTGTCAATTTGCGCCTGCGCCCATCCGCAGAGCAGCAACAGGCTGATGATGGTGTAAATTTTATTTTTCATAATGCTGTTGTATTAAGTTGCGAAATTGTATTTCTTATCCAACCTTTTTTCTCCATAACGAAATTCGCCGCCAACTGTTACAGATCATTTTGAAAAAAAAGCCGTCACCATTTCTGGCAACGGCTTTCCGTCATGTGTTGTGTTTGAATATATTAAGGTGTAGTGTTACGATGTCATTTTAGTTCTTGACCGGACGGACCGAGAATCCCATTAAACGCCACCCTTCATCGGAGGTGTGGTGCATGTTCGGACGAGCCACAAAGTAGCATGCCCTGACAGTATCATTCGGCGTAGTAGTCCAGTAATAGCAACTGTGATTGACATTATCCGTAATGGAGTCGCTGATTCGGAAACCGGCAGCCGGCAAGAAAACAGCACCGGCGTTCTCCATGGCCACCCAATCGGTAAGCGAATAGGTACTGCAATTGCTAAAGTCCATAACATTCGTGCCATTCGTTCCAGGGATGAAGGATAGTCCTGAAGGCATTGTCCAATTGTCAGGCAAAATCACGAAACCGTGAATGGTATCTATGATGGCATAGCCGCATTTGGAGGCAGCATTGGGACGGCCCGAGATCAGGTAGTCCCACTCGTCTTTGGACAAGGTCCGCCATGTGTGAGCCGCTCCCCCGCCGTTAGTAATGGCGTTGTGCCACGCCCAATCAGCCTCAGCGAAAGCCCCGGAGAGAGGGTTCGACGCACTGCCGCCCGGACAATATGCCACAGATTGCGTTGATGAACAAAAAGGTTGGTAATTGGCAGCTCCGCTATTCCAGCCAGAAGTCCCCCATCCAAACAGGTCGATCCACCCCGAATAGGTGGGCGAGATGTGGTCATTGTTTTCTCCGATAAAATCGTATTGATGCTCCGCAAAGCGCCATGTTCCTGTAGAAGCTTGATACTGCATATTGCCCTTGGAGAAGTGGACTTGCAAGGTAGGACTCACCGAGAATAGAGCATTGCTGGCTCCAGTTGCGTCGAAACCGCCCATACTGGTGGAATTGCCGCCACCATCTCTGGTGCAAGACGAGAGAGCCAAACTTGCCATTAGGATGGCAAACAAGAAAGTCATGTACTTTTTCATACTTTTTTGGGGGACTTCTGAATGATTATTCTTTGCGTTGCCGCCGACCCTGATGCGAAGTCCGATAAACACCATGGTCGGCGGACAAGCTGCATTATTGATTACAATTCTCTATCGTTTCACGAAAGGTTTCGTCACCACTCCCCTATCCGTCGCGATGCGCACGAAATAGAGGCCTGCGGCCAAACCTGAGACATCGATATGGGTTTCCGGTAGAGACGTTTCATGAAACGTCTCTACAACGGTCTTCCCATATACATCACATACCTGAATCCCGCCACTGAAATATTCATTATTCACCACGTATTGTATTATGACCACATTTTTCGCGGGATTAGGATATATGATGAATGCTTGGTCATAGTCGGGCAGCCCCGTGGTCGTTTGGGCCGTCACAACAGATGACCAGTCGCTATTTTGTGTACCGCATATCGCCTGCACCTGAATCTGGTATTCGGTGTTCGGCTCGAGGTCGGTAATGAGGTAAGCAGTCGTATTGGAGATACCGGAGCTCATCGCACCAGTGGCGGTGGAGCGGTACTGGATGTTCCACTGCTCCGCGTCGCCGTTCTCGGTCCACGCGATGGAGATCGTCTGGCTCGAAGAATCGGTCACATGCAGGTCGGTGGGCGCGGGACAAGGCGGCAGCTCCTCCTCCAAGGTGGTGAAGACGATGTCGTCGCCGTAGGTGGTGTCCACCATGGTGGTCACAAAGGCACGGTAGATATAATCGGTGTTCGGGGTGAGGCCGTTGAGCGCGTGCAACATCGTGTCGCCGGTGACATTCACCACCGTGTAGTCACTGGCAAACATCTCCTTCCACTCGAAACCACGTTCCAGGATAGGCAGTTCGCCCTCATCTGCGATGTGACCGTGCAACACCGCCTCGGTCTGCGTGATGCCGCTGGCACTGTCGGTGACAACCACAGGCAACGCCAACTGGCAATCTGCCGTGAAGGTGAACATCGTGGTATCCCCTACTATAAAGGGCAGACCAATCTGTTGGTACAGTTGCATCCCTTCCGGACTCAATAGCGTGATACCACATTCATTAGTGTAACTGCCGCCATCCCAAGAAAGCTCCACAAAAGCGTTGTGGCAAAGGTCCACCAATACCGTGTCATACGTTGTCACGTGGGTCAAATTGTGGTTCACGGCTGCCAAATTAGCAACCACAATGCCATCGGAAATCACTTTCATCACGCCTCCGCTCCATCCGTCACCGTAACTATCGGACAAGACAAACATGTACGGACACATATAATCACAAAGCGTGGTGGTGAACATCGCATCCGCGGGTATCGATTGGTCATTGCCGCAATCGGCCATCACTCGAACATCATAGCTGGTGGTAGGTGTCAGTCCCGTCAGCGTGTAGTTTGGCGTTCCCAAGACGGACACCTGCGTCCAAGTCACGGCAGTGCTCTCTTTGTATTCCAAAATCCAGTTTGTTTCACCGCCGCTACCAGGAGTCCAGGAGACATCAGCGGTGGTAGAGAGCACATTGGAAACGGCCAATTGGCTCACGGGCGCACACGACGGGTTCTTCACCGAAATGTTCGTGATGATAGCGCCGGGTTGAGTACCCCACATGTGGTCGTTCTTCCAAAGAAACACCACCTTCGCTTGATTGCTGTTGGGATTGTTCGCGACAGGATTCGGCATAAAGGCGGAGATATGCACAAAACCGCTGCCAATGGTTTGCGTCATGAAATAACCCGGGGAATTGTAACTGGAGTAGGCGTTATAGCCCAAAAAATTGTATGCGTAGGTTGAATAACTGTTCTTCGCATATACAGGGTTGTTGTAATCGGGATTGGTGGAGGCAGGATATTCTGAAGTTCCTGGTGCGACAAACAGTTTGATGAAGTCATACGACCCTTCTCCACCCATGCGGAGGTCAAATTCCACCAAAATGGTGTCCACATTGGCCACATCGAACAGTTTCTCGGCTGTCACCACCGTGACAGCAGTATTGTCGTAATGAGGCGTAACCCCATCGTCTGTGATAAACAGCGCATACGTCTGACTCGCGGTATCAACCTCGCCCATGGTCCAGAAGTTGGTGCAACTGCTGTTGTTGAGTCTCCACCCGCGATCGGAGCTCGGCGCAAAGTCCGTGGAATAGGGCAAACTTACGGGTGTAAGCGTTGTGGAGAGCTGTGTTGTGATCCAGTTCGGCTCGTTGCAGTCGCCAGAAACCTGTACCGAATAGGTGGTTGAACTTTGCAAATTATTGATAATCAACATTGTGTCCATCGTCGTAAGATACATCCATATTGAGTCGGAAATATCTCGGTAACGCACCACAAAGCCGTTGTCGCTGCTTCCCTCCCAAGAGATGGCCGCGGAATTGGAGGCCACATCCAAAATCGTCAGACTGGTCAGCGGCGCACACGACGGACCGTTATAAACGGAGACATAGTCAATGTCCACGTAGCCCCAGCTGTTGTTGGTGGCATAGAAGGCCAGCTGGATATAGGGCCCGCTGACAGGCAGCAACAGTGAATCGGTGGCGGATGAGCTGCTGAATGACGCAAGGGGTTGCCATGAACTTAAAGAACTGGTACGGTATGCCACCCCGAGGACCTGAGTGTATTGGGCATGAGTCAGCTTCAGGTAGGGTGTGGTAACAGCCGAAATGTCCATCAATGGGGAATAAACCGGGCACGTATCGCCCATCGAAGCGTTTTCGTGATATGAATGGCTGATATTCGAACTGTAACTGCTGTGGTTCCATGCATGGTTCGGGTTAACGGCTAAATTCCAGCAATCGGCCGTCCCGTTGAAATCCATCACGTAAGGGGTGCTGTCGGTCACCACAATGGAACAGGCAGTGTTGAAGGAGGTATAACGCCAGTTTCCGAACGACATCTCGTTCCCGCAGTTCACACGCACACGCACGTCGTAACCTGCATCGGGCACCAAATTGTTAAGTATCAAAAAGTTGGTATCACATGCCAGGGCTGTTGCCGTGTTCCAGTCAGCATTTTGGGGCTTGTATTCCACCAAAAAGTCATTATACGCAGTCGGAGGAACCCAGCTCACGGTGGCATGTCCGCCCACAATGTCGCCGACTTGCAAGTAGGAGACCACGTCGCAGTCGGGCTGCCACACGTGCACGTTGGTTATCATCGCGGCAGGCTGCTCATCGTTATATGTACTGTGGTCGTTGCGCCACACGAATACCAACTGCGCCTCGCCGTTCGGGGTCGGGTTAGGCATTTCCACACTGATATGCAACACACTGTCTTGCGTTAAATTCAGTTTATAAGGGAAATTACTTTCATTCGTCAAGTTCAAATAATCATGAAAATTCGCCGCGTAGGTCTTGGCAGTGTCATTAGCGTATGGAATAGCACTTTCGGAGGAGGAATACTCCACTGAAGCGGGAGCAAGGAAAACCTTCAAATAATCCGTGGGTTTGTAACTCTGCACATTGCCGCCACACAACACGTCAAACTCGATATTCACCGTCGAGATGTCGCTCATATTGAACTTTTTGGAAGCAGAAACAGTGGTGTAATTATGGTCAAGGCTATATCCAGGGGAGACACCATTGGTGGTCACGAACAGCGCACTGGTCATCTGATCATACCATCCGACAGGAGTCCCCATCATCCAATAGTTGAGGCAATTACCGTTGTCGAGCTGCCATCCACGGTCGGCCGTGTCTGAGAAATCGGTGGTGTAAGGCAGGTTGACCGCCAACACAGGTGCGGTAAAGAAGCAAGATATCCATTGTTCCATGTCACAAGTTGGCGACACTTGCACTTCGTAATCTGTGAGCGAGGCGATGGGCTCGATGATTGCCGTTCCTCCCCAACCGTCAATGTAGATCCAGGTTGTATCAGGAATTTGACGATAGCGCGCCGCATACGCTGTTCCGCTTGCTGCAATCCATTGAACGAAAGCAGTGTCTGCATGGAAACCCGACAACGCCAAGTCGGTTGCCGGGGGACAGTTCGTACCGTTATAAACGTAAATGTCATCCAACGAAACACGGGCAAGTTGCTGGTTTTCATGCTGTATGGAGAAGAAGCCGAGCTGAAGGGAGTTGGAATACGAAGGAATCGCCAAAGAATCCGTTTTCCAAATATTGTTTCCGGTAGGGGTGAAGAAAGTCCCCAAGTAGTGCCACTCATCCTCCTCATAATCACGATAATACAAAGCTAAATCTTTACGTTCCCCGTTGTACTCGTTCTGCACTCGGGAAAATTTCAGATAGGGATTACTCAACGCTGACACATCAATCACCGGCGATATCGCCCACGAAGTATCCACATACCCAGAAGTTTGCCCGCTGGAATATGAAGCATAATTCGTTGTGTATATGTAATTTGAGAGCAAATTGAAGCCCGGGCCGAGCGTCCAGCAGTGCTGATTTAAAGCAAAGTGTTCCTCAAACGGGGCGACGTATGTGCCGCAATCCGTGATGAAGTGCGTGCCCAAGTCCATGGCGGAGGTGTCTCCGTCGCAGATTCTCGCCATCCATACAATATATTCTGTATTGGGAACCAGGCCCGTAAAAGTCGCTGAATTCCCACTGACAATCTCATTCATAGTGCTTTGCATATCACCGTTTGCCAGTCGATAGATAATCAGGAACGTGTCTGTTGCGGTCCCTTGCCAGTTGAGAATGGCGTCTGTACCGTCAATGGTTACCGTGAACTGCGGCGCCTCGCACGCGGTCGGTGTGATAGAGATGTTGTCGATGGCCGCCGGCACATTGCATGCACTGGGATTGTGGTACCCCCATGTGTAAAACTGCAACGTCTTCAAACCGGAGACGTTGTGCAGGGGGACACGAATGTGCCGCCATCCAGTGTCACCCACAGCAAGTTCCAGATAATCAGCACTGTAGCTCGGTACACCCTGCGGCATGAGGTCGGCGGTGTCGCGCAGAAAGACCTTCAACCCGGCATAGAGATACCCTCCGTTTTGGTATCCCGAGGCTTTCCAGTCGAGTTCCAGCTCGCAGTTTTGCGGAACCGAGCCAAAGTCGATGATACGGTCGGCATAATAGTGGCTCGACTCATCACTGTTCGCCCCGTACATTTCAAGGGCTGATGTGTCATAGCTGATATAGAGCGACCTGTCCGTTCCGCCCGCCACGGAGGTGCCCGTGCCGATGGCGAAATGGTTCAGATACGAAGAGTAAACGCTGCCGCTTCGGGTGCGGATCCAACGCGCATTCTCGCTCGGGTTACTGAAATCGCAGCTGTACGGCACCGTGGCCGGGATCAGCTGCACACTGTCGATCTGCGCCTGCGCCCATCCGGAGAGCAGAGACATGATGATGATGGCGTAGAGTTTCTTTTTCATATTTTTGGGTGTTTTTGTTGTTTCTTCGTAGGCTCCACATTGCGGCTGCCGCCTTATGTCTCGCCCCACATTGCGGCTTCGCCTTATGTTTAGCCCCACATTGCGGCTTCGCCTTATGTGGGGTTAATTGCACTCCGTGCGTTTTGCCTCTTCGAGGCTGCTCAAGGAATTATTCTTCATTGTTTCACGAACGCCTTCGTCACCGTTCCCTCTTCCGTCATCACCCGCACGAAATACATGCCGGCGGACAAGCCGGAGACATCGATATGGGTTTCCGGTAGAGACGTTTCATGAAACGTCTCTACAATGGTCTTCCCGTACACATCGCATATCTGGATCCCGCCACTGAAATATTCATTATTCACCACGTATTGTATTATGACCACATTTTTCGCGGGATTAGGATATATGATGAATGCTTGGTCATAGTCGGGCAGCCCCGTGGTCGTTTGGGCCGTCACAACAGATGACCAGTCGCTATTTTGTGTACCGCATATCGCCTGCACCTGAATCTGGTATTCGGTGTTCGGCTCGAGGTCGGTAATGAGGTAAGAAGTCGTATTGGAGATACCGGAGCTCATCGCACCAGTGGCGGTGGAGCGGTACTGGATGTTCCACTCCTCCGCGTCGCCGTTCTCGGTCCACGCGATGGCGAGGGTGTTGTCCGAGGAGTCGGTCACATGCAGGTCGGTGGGCGCGGGACAGGGCTGCAATTCATCTTCCAAAGTGTTGAAAACCACATCCTCACCGTATGCAGTGTCCGATTCTGTCATGACAAAAGCACGATAGATGTATGCCGTAGCACTCTGCAAGCCAGTGAGCGCATACGACATTGTGCTATCCCCCGAGACATTCACCACCGTATAGTCGCTTTCGAAAAGCGACTTCCACTCGAAACCGCGATTTACGATGGGCAGCTGGCCATAGTCCGCAATGTGTCCGTGCAGCACCGCCTCGGTCTGCGTAATGTTATCCACACTGTCGGTAACAACCGTGGGCACAGCGGACGAGCAGTAGCCCGTGAAGGTCGTCAGCTCTGCGTGAGGAGTCGGCATACTTGAGACGGTATAGATGGTGACTCCTTCGGGATTGATCACTGTGAGACCGCAGTCATTACAGTTGCTGTTGAAATCCCAAAGGACCGTAACATCGGCATTATGGCATATATCCACGAACATGGTGTCATGCACAGACTCGCCATATACATGCTGGCTAATGGCAGCAAGGGAAGACGTGACGTCACCGTCTTGAATCACGGCTATGCGGGCATTGGCATTCCAGTTATAACCCCAGCCACCGTGCAATATAAACGTATAGGGGCAGAAAACATCGCAGTGCGGGGTGGAGAAAGCGGTGTTCACCGATGTCGAATGGTTGTTGTTACCGCAGTCGGCCTTCACGCGGACCTCATAATCTCTGGAAGGAGTCAGTCCCGTCAGCGTATATTCCGGAGTGCCCGACGCCGTCACTTGCGTCCAATTCACGGAAGAGGGTTCTCTGTACTCTATGATCCAGTCGGTTTCGCCACCTTCTCCTGGAGTCCATAAGAGATCTGCCGTGTTGGATTGCACGTTCGAAACAGTCAGCTGGCTCACAGGCGTGCAGGAATTATTCCGCACCGAGACATTGGTGATAATCGGACCGGGCTGGTTACCCAATGAATTGTCGTTTTCCCAAAGGAAGACCACCTTGGCTTGGGAGAGATTCATATAATTTTTAACAGGATTGATCATCTTAGCCGCAATGTGTACGAAACCCGAGCCAGTGGAACTAGAAAACGTATGAGAGGCTAAATAACTCGGGGCAGTGGAAAGATTAAAGAAAGGGGTAAAATCATAAGCGTAGGTTGCATAATTATATTGGGCATAATCCGGGTTATTATTGTCGAATGTTGACGTGGCCGGATATTCCATAAACGCCGGTGCCACAAACAGCCTTAGGAAGTCAAAACTCGACTCACCTCCTATGCGGATATCAAACTCCACTACGATGGAATCAACTTGACCCAGCTCAAAAAGCTTCTCGGCCGTCACCACGGTCTTGGAAGTGATATCATAGCCAGGCGTGCTGCCATTTTTCGTGACGAACAATCCATAGATCTGGTTAGCAGCATCCAATTCCCCCATCGTCCAGAAGTTTGTGCAGTCGCCGTTGTTCAACTTCCATCCGTGGTCGGAAGCGGGCGAAAAGTCGGTAAAGTAAGGCAATGTCGCGACAGAAAGCGACGTGGAAAGCTGTGCCGCCATCCAGTTCGGCTCGTCACAGTTGCCCGAAACCTCCACAATGTAGGTGTGCGAGTCTTGTAAACCATTGATAATGTAGGTAGTATCCGTGGCAGCGAAGTATGTCCATACCGTGTCCGAAATATCGCGGCATCGAATGAGATACCCGTTCTCGCTGTTGCCAACCCAGGAAATTGCAGCAGAGTTGGCGGTCACATCATCCACCGTCACACTGGTCAGCGGCAAACATGACGGACCGTTATAGACGGTCACTTCATCCAAAGAGACCGAACCGTTATTGACAGGAAAGAATGCAATCTGCAGAATGGAGAAAGAGGGCAATGGTAAAGAATCTGTGGCATTGCCATAGAAAGTTGCCAAATCTTGCCACGGGTGCAATGCATTCGTCCGGCAAGCCACCCGAACGCCGCCTGATCCATGTTTGAATTTCAAGTAAGGGTTTGTCACGGCAGAAATATCCATTGTCGGAGCCAAGGCCGGGCACTCCTCTCCCCAATCGTGGTTGCCGTGGTTTTGATGGGATAGCGTTTGATTATACATCACCTTTCCCCAAGAATGTAGCGGATTGACCGTAACATTCCAACACTCAGGCGGCGGACCTACATAATCGAAATCTTCAATATATGGTGTGCTGTCCGTCACCACGATGCCACAGGAAGTATTGAATGTAACATAGCGCCAACCGCCCACGCCCAACGAGTCTCCGCAATCGACCCGGACCCGTACATCGTAGGCCGTGTCGTTCAGCAGATTATGCAAAATCAGATAATTGGAATCCAAGATGATAGTTGTGACACTGGGATCAGCCCAATCCATGGATTGCAGTTTATACTGAAACTCAACAGATTGTGAGTTTGTCGGCGGCACCCAGGAGACCAAAGCAGATTGCCCGATGACATCATACACATTGAGCTGGGAAACCACATCGCAGTCAGGCTGCCACACGTGCACGTTGGTGATGATGGCGGCGGGTTGCACATCGTTGCCGGTGCTGTAGTCGTTATGCCACACAAAAACCAGCTTCGACTCGCCATTCGGGGTCGGGTTCGGCATTTCCACGCTGATATGCAATACGTTGCCTTGCGTCAGATTCAGCTTGTATCGTTGATTCGTATCGCCCGTTTGGCTCAAATAATCATGGAAATCCACCGCGTAAGTCGAAGCAGAGGCGTTCGCGTACGTAAGGTCGCTTTCGGAAGAGGGATAATCCACTGAAGCGGGGGCAAAAAAGACTTTCAGGTAATCCTTCGGAGTATAACTCTGGGTGTTGCCACCGCAGAGGACATCGAACTCAATGTTCACCGTGGAAATGTCGCTCATATTGAAACTTTTGGAAGCAGTGACAATAGTGTAGAAGTTGTCCCAGCCATAACCCGCCGTGGTGTTATCGTAGGTCACAAACATTGCATGGGGCATTTGCGGGTATGCGCCAGGGGCACCCATCTTCCAGTGGTTAAGGCAGGTGCCATTGTCAAACATCCACCCTTGATCGGCGGTGCTGGAAAAGTCTGTGAAATAGGGCAAATTGACTGGTCCGGCTTCCGAAATGAATTCACACGGAATCCAAATCAACGTGTCACAGTAGGAAGCGACCTCCACAACATAATGGGTGGAAGGGGTAAGGGACTCGATGATGGCATTGCCTCCGAGGTCGACGGTATAGGTCCAATCCGCATCCGCAGGGGTTTTATAGCGCACAAGACAGCCCGCCGGATTGTTACACACCCAATGGATAAAGGCCGTGTCACCGCTCTGTTCCACAAACGCCACGTCCGAAACCACTTCACACTCAGGCCCGTCATAGACATAAATGTCATCCAACGAGATACGGCAATTTTGCGAGTTGCCATGCATAATAGAGAAAAAGCCAAGCTGCAATGTGGCGGAATACGAAGGAATCGCCAGAGAGTCGGTCTTCCAATCCCATGAGGTTGTCTGCGTGATATAGGTTCCCAAATAGTGCCATTCATCCTCCTCATTATCTCGGTAATACAACGCCAAATCTTTATGATTTCCGTTATTCACGTTTTGAATTCGGGAAAATTTCAGATAAGGATTGGAAAGATTAGAGACATCGATGGCGGGCGAGATAGCTCGCGCCGTATCCTTATAACCGTAGTTCGTGCTAAGTGTCGGGGAGACGTAATTCGATGTGAAGATGTAGTTTGAAAGTTCCGTAAACGACAAATCAAGCGTCCAGCAATGCTGACTCGTGCCGAAGTGTTCCTCAAACGGGGCGACGTAGATACCACAACCTGTGGTGAAGTGCGTGCCCAGGTACATGGCGGAAGTGTCTCCGTCGCAGATTTTCGCCATCCATGCAATATATTCCGCGTTGGGAATCAATCCTGAAATGGTGTCGAAATTTCCAACAACCGTCTCATATACAAGATCTTGCACGCTTTCGTTCGCCAAACGATAGATAATCAGAAAAGTGTCGGTTTCAGCCCCTTGCCAACTGAAAGCGGCATTGGTTCCGATGGTCGTCACGGTGAACTGCGGAGCTTCGCAACTGGTCGGCATGATCGAGATGTTGTCGATGGCCGCCGGCACGAGACGGGTGTTCGCATTGATGTAGCCCCATGAGTAGAACTGCAACGTTTTGATCCCAGAGACATCATGCAAGGGAACATGGATATGACTCCAGGCCGTGTCGTTCACCGCAACTGCCAGGAAATCATCCGCGTATGTCTGGCTCTCTTGCGGCATCAGGTAGGCAGTGTCACGCAGGAAAACCTTCAATCCGCCAAGGATACTTGAACCGCTCTGATTTCCCGATGCCTTCCAATCCAACTCCAAGTCGAAATCTTGGGGCATCGCGCCGAAATCGAAAATACGTTCTGCAAACAGATAGCTTGATTCGGCATTTGCCCCATACGCAGCAAGACCTGTTGTGTCGTTGCTGACATACAGCGACTTATCCATCCCGTTTTGGACATAAGAAGTGGAAGCCCCGATTGTGAAATGGTTCACGGTGTCCGACGACGTCCAAGTAAAATGCGAAAGAATCCACCTCGCATTTTCGCTCGAGTTGTTGAAATCGCAGCTGTAAGGCAATGTCGCCGGAATCAACTGCAAACTGTCGATTTGTGCCTGTGTTGGAGCGAACATTCCCGATAGAATGACGGCCAACAATGTGTAAATGTACTTTTTCATAAATGTGTTGTGTTATGTTATGATAAAGTGTTATGTTATATTAAAATGTGTTGTGTTATGTGTTGTGTTATGCGCCCCTACATTCAAATTTTATTACATGACGAAATCCTATTTCAATTGTTACAATATTTTTCAAAAATTTCAACCCTTCTGTCCCCACACTATTATTAGACGCGTGAAGTGATGATTTTATCACTTTTAAAAGAAATTTTTTTTCTGCAAGAGGGTTTGCATTTTTTTTGTATTTTAGCCGCCTTAATTTTATAATGAGAAAATTGTAGTAAAATGAAAAGATACAAACACTATTTTATCGTTTTAAGTATTTTATTCTCAAGCGTTTGCGGACTTCATGCCCAGCAGCCTGTGCTTCGTCCGGCTGACAACCTTTTCCGGGATTGTCAGTACGAAAATGCGTTGAATGAATACAAGAAAGGCATCAAAAAGCTGAAATCCAATCGCGTGGAAATTCAGCGCGCCACCTTCCAAATCGCCGAATGTTACCGCATTATGGGCGACCTCAAGAAGGCCGAACAACAGTATCTCCGCTTGGAAAAGAAGAATTATCAGAAGGACAACCCGATGATTCTCTTCCACTTAGGTAGCATCTACAACCTGCGCGGCGACTATGACCTCGCACTGAAATACTACAACAACTACAAAAAGCGCGTCTCCGACGACCCGCGCGTGGACGTGCGCATCGACGGCTGTAACAAGGCCAAGATGTGGAACGAGAACCCCACCCGCTACGAGGTGGAGAACCTTAAAAAATTCAACACCAAAGAGGATGAATGGGCACCGCGCTGGGCCAACTACGACAAGCGCAACGCCATCATGTTCTCCTCCAACCGCGAAGGTTCTGCCGGCAAAGGCACCGACCAATGGACAAGCGGTTCTTTCTCAGACCTTTATATCTCCACAAAACCCAAGAGCAAGAACACCGACTGGCCCGGTGAGTGGTCTCCCGTGACCAGCATGGACGACGGCGGCACACTGAACACCGGCGTGAACGAAGGCGAAGCTTCCGCCAACCGCAAGGGTTCTGTGGTCTATTTCACCAAATGCCCGCAAGACAAGAAGAAAGTGCAGGGCTGCTACATCTACAAATCCATGAAGAAGGGTAAAGCTTGGGGCGAAGCTGAAATCATCGACCTCGGCGACAGCGCCTACAACTACGTCCACCCCTTCATCTCCGAAGATGAGCTCACCATCTGGTTCGCATCCAACAAACCCGGCGGCTACGGCGGCTATGACATCTACACGGCCACCCGTACCAAAAAGACCGGTAAATTCACCAATATCACCAACTTAGGACCCAAGATCAACACCGAAGGTCAGGAAGTCTTCCCGGTATGGCGCAACGAAGAGGAGTTCTACTTCTCCTCAGACGGTCATCCCGGTCTGGGCGGCCTCGACCTCTTCGTCTCACACTACAAGAACGGCGAATTCGGGGATCCCGAAAACCTGATGGTTCCCATCAACTCCTGCGGCGACGAAATCGGCATCATCTTCGACGAGAACGAGGCCATCGATCCGCAATCCAAATCCCCCTATCTGGCGAAGGGTTACTTCTCCTCTAACCGTCAGGGTGGCCGTGGCGGCGACGACATCTACTACTTCCTGCTCCGTCCGCTGGTCTACACGCTCTCCGGTTACGTGCGCGACAAGAACAACGGTCAGTATATGGACGGCGTTGAAGTCGAAATCGTCGGCTCCGACGGTACCTCCTACAAGACCACCACTGACGTGAAGGGTTACTACCACTTCGACAAGACCAAGATTTTGGGTGCTACCACGTATGACATCAAGGTGGCCAAGAATGGCTACTGGGAGCGCGGCAACATCGCCAAGCAGACCACAGTGGGCTTGACCGAGAACACAGACCTCAAGCAGGACTTCACACTGGAACCCATCCCGCAGGATCCTATCGTGCTGCCCGAGGTGCAATACGATCTGGCTCGATGGGAGCTGAAACCACAATATAAGGATTCTTTGATGTTCTTATATAATATAATGATACAGAACCCGACTATCGTCGTTGAATTGCGTTCCCACACCGACGTTCGTGGTAATGATGACGACAATGACGTTCTGTCTCAGAAACGTGCCCAAAGTTGTGTGGACTTCCTCGTGTTGGAGAAAGGCATCGCAGCTGACCGTATCGTGCCGAAGGGCTACGGTGAGCGTGTACCTCGCCGCTTGGACAAGGACATGTCCGTTGTTTATAACAACAAGAAATACTTCTTCGCAAAGGGCACCTACCTGACCGAAGAATACATCAACTCGCTGCCTACCAAGCCTGAACAGGAGGCCGCCCACCAGCTGAACCGTCGTACCGAGTTCACCATCCTGCGCACCGACTATGTGCCCTCCAATGACACCATTGCGAAAGTGCCCACCAGCATCGCCGTCATCCAAGAGCGCACCGTGCCCGTCACCATCGATGGCGAGAACGTGAGAGGTACTTGCTATGCAAACAGCAAATCCCTGCAGTTCCAGATCGGCAACAACAGCGAGGAGATTTTGATGAACTACGCTGACGCCACCCGCTTCCTGAAGGAGTCCTTCATCAGCTTGGAAGACTTTGAGGAGAAGGCCGGCGCCATCAAGCAGGAAGACGGTAGCATCATCGAAGGCGCAGTGCTCTATCTCGAAGAGCTGCGTATCGGCGACGACTACTCTGAGAACGTGAAGGTTACGGTGAAGAAGAACCTGCCCGCCGCCATCGTGGTCGGCGACCAATACATCCGCGAGGAGTGGGGCGAATTCACCATCGACAAATCACGTAACGTGATCCTGTATCGTTAATCCCTGTTGTAGGGCTGCCGCAATGCGACAGCCCTACGGACGACAAACCTATACATTCCCTTTGTAGAGACGCGATTAATCGCGTCTCTACATGTAAACGGACGAACCCATTATGGCCAACATCGACATTTTCACCCCGCATTCGCACCACGACGAGATTCCCGTGGTGGAGGGCATCCATGCCGGATTCCCCTCCCCTGCCGAGGACTTCACCGAACCGGTTCTGGACCTCAACCGTTATGTGATCCACAACCAGGCCTCCACCTTTTACGCCCGCATCACCGGCAACAGCATGGAGGGGGTCGGCATTCAGGACGGTGATATCGTGGTGATTGACAAGTCGTTGGAACCCGCCAACGACCAAATTGCCGTTTGCTTCATCGACGGCGAGTTCACCCTTAAGCGTATCCATTTGGAGGAGGGCCGTCTGTTTCTGATGCCGCACAATCCAGACTTTCCGGCTATCGAAATCACGGAGGCGAATAATTTCCAGGTGTGGGGAATTGTGACGTATGTGATAAAAAAGGTTAATGGGTTAAAAGGTTAGGAGATTATAGGTTTACAGGTTTACAGGTTTACAGGTTTAGGAGTTTACAGGTTGAAGAGGTTTACGATTTGCGATTTGCGGCTTGGGAGGCAAAATGATGCAGCGATTATGAAAAAAATTTCGATTTACATATCCCTATTTCCTTCATATCCGACCTGCAATTATTTTACAAAACACTGATACACAATTAGATAAATGTAAAAGAAAAATATTCGGTTACCTATTGCGGATATTCAAAAAAAGTGTATTTTTGCAACCTCAAAATTTAGGAGATAATAACAAGAAGAATAAAACGATAGAGCAATGAAAAACGAGTTGATTCAATACGTAGAAGATAACTTCATAACGACCCAAGAGTTTCCGAAATTCAAAGCCGGTGACACCGTGAACGTTTCTTACAGAATCGTTGAGGGTTCCAAAGAGCGTATCCAGCAGTTCCAGGGCGTGGTGCTGCAAATCAAGGGCAACGGCGTGAACAAGACCTTCACCGTGAGAAAGATCTCCGGTGGTATCGGTGTTGAGAGAGTATTCCCCTTCACCTCCCCGATGATTGCTGATCTCAAGGTTGTGAAACGCGGTGTCGTGAGAAGAGCAAGAATTTACTATCTCCGTAATTTGACGGGTAAGAAAGCCCGTATTAAAGAGCGCAGAGGGTAATCATAATGTAAAGATTTTAATGGTTAATGAAAAAGGATGGCAAACGTCATCCTTTTTTTTGTACTTTTGCACCCTGAAAAAAAACAACCGAAAAAGATGGCTTTGATACAATCAATGGAGGCGACTGGCGCGAAACTCTTCAAGTACAGAGGACAGATTCCCGTGCTCATTTTCGCGCTTTCCCTGCCCATTCTATTCTTCACCAACGACAAACTATACTCCCACATCCACTTTCAATGGGGCTGGGGTGGTCCCATTTACACTATCTGCACGATCGTATCACTGCTGCTGGTTTTCGCCGGCCTCGCCCTGCGCGCTTACACCGTCTGCACCACTCCCAAAGGCACCTCCGGCCGCAACACCGCCAAGCAAGTTGCCGACCACCTCAACACCAAGGGCATCTACTCTGTGGTACGCCATCCACTCTACCTCGCCAACTACCTCATCTGGGCAGGACTGCTCGTCTATACGATGAACATCTTCGCCTTCATCATCGTTTCTTTAGTATATTGGATTTACTACGAACGCATCATGATGGCCGAAGAGGCGTTCCTGCGCTCCAAATACGGCGACGAATTCGAGCAGTGGGCCGCGAAAGTACCCGCCTTTATCCCGAAATGGTCTCTCTACGAAGGCGGCATGCTCGATTTCTCATGGAAAACACTCATCCGACGCGAATATGCAACTTTCATGTCCGTTCTCGTCTCATACACTGTCCTCGACTACGCTCTTTTCGAACGGATCGTCATGCAAAACCTCGAACGCCCCGAACTCGATGACCCTGCTTACGCATGGTTCTTCCTAAATATCACAATCGTTTACGCCGTCATCGCCCTCATCATCAAACTCATCAAACACAAAACAACCTGGCTCGACGCCACCCCCGACCGGGATTGAGGGAAGAAGGAAGAAGGAAGAAGGAAGAAGGAAGAAGGAAGAAGTATTTAAAGGAATACTTTCCTTGAGCAGCCTCGAAGAGGCAAAACGCACGAAGTGCAATTAACCCCACATAAGCGACGAAGGAGCGTCATGTGGGGTCAAACGAAGGAAGAAATTACGATATGTATAATAACCCCACATAAGCAAAGCGCAATGTGGGGAATATCAAATAAATAAAAAAAGTCATTATGAACATCACCCACATCGAACATCTCGGCATCGCCGTGAAAAGTCTGGAAACCGCTATTCCCTACTACGAGAAAGTTTTGGGAATGAAATGCTACAACGTTGAAGAGGTCGCCGACCAGAAGGTGAAGACCGCTTTCTTCAAGGTTGGTCAAACCAAGATCGAGCTCCTGGAGCCCACATGCCCTGAGAGCACCATCGCAAAGTTCATCGAGAACAAGGGCGAAGGCGTGCACCACATCGCATTCGCGGTGCCCAACACCAACGAAGCCCTTCATGAACTGGAGGAGAAGGAAGTTCGCCTCATCGACAAATGCGCCCGTCACGGTGCTGAACACCTGATGATCGGTTTCGCCCACCCGAAATCCACCGGCGGCGTCCTCACCGAGTTCTGCTGCCCGGAATAATCTAGCTGTTGGCTAAATGAACAAATTCTGGAAAATACACCTCAAATGGGGCGTCATCTTAGGCGTCATGCTCGCCGGTCTGGAGCTGCTGAAGATGTTCGCCCGCAAGGTCGACTATAGCGCCAGTCAAGTGCTTGACTTGGCGATGATTGTCGGCTTTATTCTCGTATTGCACCTCGGCGTGAAGGAGTTCAAGGAGGCCTACACCGAACGGCTTTCGTTCGCCAAAGCCTATCGGAGCTGCATCCTCATCTCCCTTTTCGGCACAATTCTGCTTTTCGGCTATGATATGCTGCACTACAATGTCATCGAAAAGGACGGTCTGCAGCAAAAATACTCCACCGCTTTGGCAAAATACAAGCAGAATCTGGCCAAGGACACGCTGACGAACGCCGAACTGAAAGACTACACCGATGCCGCTGCCGAATTGCTGAACAACCGTAAGGAGTCTATGCTCAAAACGGCTGTTCTCAAAACCGAAGGCTGTCTCACTAACGACTCGTTGCAGCAATCGGTTCGCGACGAAATCAACAGCGGTGCCCTGATTTTCCAGCAATTCTACGTCAACAAACTGCGTTCCAAACCGGAATCCGACAAAGAAGAGTACAAACTGGGCAACTTCACTCCCTACGCCAAGAGAGTGCTGATGGAGACGTTGGTGAGCTACACCGAGCAGAACGAAGGCAAGGCTTCTACACCTTTCGTACAGGAAATTGTGCAACAGACCAACGACACCCTCGCATGCATCGACCCGCTGGAGAAGCGCTACGAGGAGAACAAGTCGCGCGTGCCTCGCTACGACCGGAACGGACAATACGCCGGGGTCAGCGCGATGATGTACCTGCTCTACGGCATGTTCTTCGGCCTCTTCGTCGCCATGTTCAACTACACCTCGAAGAAACCGATTGAGGAGTTCGTTCCGGAAGAGACGAAGGACGTGTGATGTATGACGTAAGATGTAAGATGTAAGACTTTGAACCTGAAACTTGAAACTTGAACTTTGAACTTTGAACCTCTTAACCCTTGAACCTTAAACCAATTACTAATTTCTAATTACTAATTGAATATGGACATATCCGTAATAGTACCCCTACTAAACGAAGCCGAATCGCTTCCCGAACTGGCCGCCTGGATTGAGCGCGTCATGGCAGAACACAACTTCACCTACGAAGTCATCATGGTGGACGACGGTTCCACTGACGAGTCATGGTCGGTGATTCAAGAGCTGCACGCCAAGAATCCCGCCATCAAGGGCATCAAGTTCCGTCGCAACTACGGCAAGTCGGCTGCGCTGAACACCGCTTTCGAAGCCTGCCAAGGCGATGTGGTCATCACCATGGATGCCGACCTGCAGGACAGCCCCGACGAGATTCCCGAACTCTACCGTATGATCAAAGAGGACGGCTACGATCTCGTATCAGGCTGGAAAAAAGTGCGTTACGACTCAAAACTCGCCAAAAACATCCCGTCGAAGTTCTTTAACTGGACCACCCGCCGCATGTCGGGTATCCAGCTTCACGACTTCAACTGCGGTCTGAAGGCTTACAAAAAGGATGTGGTGAAATCCATTGAGGTGTACAGCGAAATGCACCGCTACATTCCCGTCATCGCCAAGTGGGCTGGATTCAGCAATATCGGCGAGAAGGTGGTCATCCACCAGAAACGCAAACACGGCGTTTCTAAATTCGGCTGGGACCGCTTTATCAACGGCTACTTAGATCTGCTGACCGTCAGTTTCATGTCGAAATTCGGCAAAAAACCGATGCACTTTTTCGGTTCGCTGGGTTCGCTGTCATTCCTGGTAGGTATCGTCATCACCATTGTTCTGATAGCGCAAAAGCTCTACCGTATGAACCATCTCGTGCCGGGATTCCGTCAGGTCACTGACCAACCGCTCTTCTACCTTGCGTTGCTGGCCATGGTCTTCGGTTTGATGCTGTTTTTGGCCGGTTACCTTGCAGAACTGGTGGTACGCAACGGCTCCGACCGAAACAAATACCTGATTTCCGATCGTATTGAATAGATATCCTTTGTAGAGACGCGATGAATCGCGTCTCTACAGCAAACGGATCACCATAACCCTATGAAATTATTACCACAGACTCTTTTGCTCTTTGCCGCAATCATTTTAGCGGCATCATCATACGCGCAAGACATTCACGGCTGCGGCACGGTCAAGGACATTGACGGCAACGAATATCAAACCGTTATGATGGGCAAGGTGTGCTGGATGCGCGACAATTTGCGCACGACGCATTACGCAGACGGACGGGAGATCACACCCGCACCTGAAATCCCCAACCACGACCAGCAGAACGTCTTACGGTATGGTCGTCTCTACACCTGGAACTCTGTTCTCGGAGATGCCGAGCCGACGGAAGAGACCGACGGCCGCGTGCAAGGTGCGTGTCCAGACGGCTGGCATGTGCCTGCCAACTTCGAGTGGATGGGCGTTGAGGATTTTGTAGGCTACAAAGACGAATACCGCTGCGGCACTGATGTCAACAACGTGGCAAAAGCGATGTCCGCTGCCGACAACTGGCGGTTCGACTTTATGACCCAAGGCGCCCCCTGCTGCATTATTGACAACATCTCAACCAACAACAGCACAGGTTTTTCCGTGCTTCCCGCAGGCAGCGTCTGGAACGGTCAGGCGGAAGGGTTCGGAAACAACGCTGGTTTCTGGACCTGCTCCGACGGGAGTCCCGACACTGCCCCTATCCACCGTTTTTACTACACAAATGCCACGGTGGAGATCAACTGCACCCCGAAAGAGGCCTTCTATTCGGTCAGGTGCGTCAAAAACGAATAAATCTCACTCATTATCTGTAATGGAGCAGGACTGATAACCGATGAGCCGGTCGTATGAAGTGCCCTCTTCCTGATAGTATATATAAATATAGTATATATTATTAGTTTCGTAATGCGACCCCTCGATATAGGTGGCATCAATCGTGCTGCTACCGTATGGGACATAGACATATTGATAGTTATAAACGCCCTGTTTGAGCAGGAAATCGGTCTCCCAGAAATCAAATTCCTTGTTATAGTGCAATTTGGCTTCGTCAAGCAACTGCCAACCTGTTAATTCGCCAAAGACATAGACCGATCCGTCGGTGAGCGGATATTGACTCTTCAATGTGAAATGGGTGAAGACATAATCCTCTGAAAATTCGTTGCGCAGGTCGCGATTGCGGTAATAGCACCGTCCGTTGATATTGCCGCGACTTTCGTAAGCTGAATAGGGACGGGCCTCATCCTGCAGGACGTATGCATGCGTGTGATGGTTCACGAAAGAGATACCCACAATGTGATCCGCATTGGAGCGCAAGGTGGAGATATCAAAAGTATGGAACTCAGCACCGCCAGGGAAAGAATTCCGACCGTCCATGTAATCAAAATGGAGCTCACTGCCCACACCTGAATGGTAGGTAAGTCCGAGAATCGCATTGTCCCAACGTCCGTTTTGCTGAATGGTGGCATGGACCGTCTGCTGCGGGTTGCGGATACGGTATCCGCCCGTGAAGACCGTAAAGCTGACATCTTGATGCGTAAACCTATTGTTCACGTCGATAGCAGAGTGCACATCACAAACCACTTTCGCCGGCAGGGGCTCCACCACCATAAAGCGTTGGGTCAACACGGGATTGTCTGGCGTGTCATCATACACAAACAGTACATAATTACCTGATTTATTGAACGATATATTCTCATTCGGAAAATCAGCATGGTAATGCATATAGGGTTCAATCGTATTGAAGGAATGGTCATACAGGGTGATGTCGTCCTCCATAAAACCTTCAATGTATTCAATCTGGTTAAGATCTGACGGCTTCCAATCGTGGGTACAATGGATGAAAGTGTACTTCAGATGCCGGATTTCCAGATTCAGATCATCGAAAGAGATGTGGAAGATATCACCCAAGGTACCTACCGGTTCTGAGAGTTGATCCTCGGATGAAAGCAGCTTCACGCTGGCGATTCCATCCGCATAAATTCTGTTATCCATCTGAATATCATATTGTTGCGCTCTAGCAAAAAGAGCATTCACCAAAGCGAAAAGCAAGATAACGACAACTTTCTTTCTCATTTTTCATTCATTAAAAACACATCTGCAAAGATAATCTTTTCGGAAAAAGCAGAAGAAAAATTTTTTTTTCTCAAAAACGAATAGGATATTCAAAAAAAAGTTATTTTTGCAGCCAGATATATTAAACAATTAAAGGCATTAACAGTTTAAACAATTAAAGGAGACCCGCTATCGAAAAAACATCTACTTTCTTATTTTATTAACCCTATTAAAGAAAGGAGCATATCATGAATTGGAATGCCTTAACTGATAACGAATTGATAGCGCGTTATCAAGCCGGTGAAGAGACTGCTTTAAAGACCATCATACTCCGTTATGAAAGACGGCTGTTTTCTTATCTTATGGTGTCCGTCAAAAACAAAGAGTTGGCGGAAGACATCTTTCAAGACACCTTTATTAAGGTTATAAATACCATCCGTTCAGGAAACTACCAAGAAGAAGGTAAGTTTTTCCAATGGGTTATGCGCATAGCCAACAACCTGAAGATCGACTACTATCGTCGATTGCAGCGTATGCCCACTGTGGACGGAGGAGAGGAATTCGACATTTTCACCATCATTGGATCGAAAGACGAATCAGTGGAGGAGAAGATGATCCGCGAGCAAACATATTCCGACCTGACTCACTACGTGGAGTATCTGCCCGATGAGCAAAAGGAGGTCCTGAAATTGCGCATCTACAATGACTACAGCTTCAAGGAGATTGCTGAGATGACAAATGTCAGCATCAACACCGCTTTGGGCCGCATGCGCTACGCCCTCATCAACCTCCGGAAAATCATGTCCAAACACCACGTGGTTTTAGAGTAAACCCGATTCGGTTTTTGCGGCGAAACGCCAAAAATCTGCGAAATCTTGAGCTCGATTTTAACTAATCGGGCTCGATTTGTTAATAGCATTTTGACAACTGCTTAATAATCAGTGAGAAAAAAATTTTTAAAAACTATTGACAAACGATTCACTTTGTATTATCTTTGTCGTGTTCAAAAAGGGTTGGCGATCCTATGGACAAACACCGCCGCAAGACGGCAGAACTCATTAACCTAAAATTGAAAACCGCCACTGAAAAAACAAAACATTAATCGACCTGTATAAGACCGTGAGGACGATTAACGAGAAAGCAGGAAACTGCCGCCTCAGCGAAAAAGAGGCAACCTACAAACAACAATTTAATATTACAAACTAAAAAAAACAAAAGACTATGAAAAAAATCTTATTATTCATCGGATTATCAATCTTTTCTTTCAGTGTATTCGCTGAAAAGGTCCCGTCTGTGATCGTAAACAAGTCTCAAGGCGGTCTGACCGCACTTGTTAACCTTTACAACTATGTAATCTACACGCCAGCATCGTTAACCGCATCCGGGTGTGCACAATTGGACTGTTCAGGCAGCGGATTCAGCGCCTGTCGTGTGCCCAATTGCACCAGCTTGCCTGTCAACGCTGGCAACTCCGTGGTTTATGTTAATGATGCGGCTACGCTCCTGTCATTCAAGAATGCCATCAACGACGTGCTCACTCAGTACGAGACCGCACTAGAACAGCACCAATCTGCGACGATGAATGGCAATCCCAAAGGATCTGCAGTGCCTACTGTCTACACGAAAACCATCGCCATGGCAGGTTCGGCAGGAACATCTGGAAAAAAGAGCAAGATTGACACATACGTCATCCGAGGCGTTGTGACCGCGAGCACTTCAAATTCGTCCACAATGAAGATTTACATCGAAAAAGTGGACCTTATCGCTCAGTAATTAATCCTTTCTAAAAAAAGCCCGATCTTATGAAAACACGAATAATTATTATCGTTGGTGCTCTCTTGGCAACTTTGAACTTAGCAGGACAAGAATGGATTGGCAGTCAATTCACATTGGACACGATTATGGTGATGCAGGGTGTCCATACACCGGAGAACCCACATCTAATCAAATGTAAAATGCTGGACAACACGTTCTACTTTGTTGAGCAACAGAGTTTTCAAGACAAAAGTAACGGCCACCAAGCAGTTATCCACGCACTATCGACTGATAATTATGAACAGACGGAAATCCTGCTTCCCTTGCCCGAAAACGTCCGAAACAAGGAACGGTACGCTCGGAGTCTATGGATCAATGATTTCAGTCTCAACGGTGACTATCTGTTGGTGACTACGCAAGAAGAATTAATCCTTTATAAGCGAATCCATAATCAAAACTACCAAGTGGTCTCCACCTATCGTCATCAGAACTTGTGCATGGGATACCTTCACCAAAACAGGATCCACTTCTTTGAGGAAGACCATGACCGAGGGTTCAAGTGGTTTCAGAAAGATCTGGGCAGCGATTCGGCGGCACTCGTGCGGGAGTTCCCCTTTGAGGCGCCCCACGTCGTGCAAATCTACCCCAATCGCTATCTTTTCCACAACCAACAATCTGTATTCTTCCTAAGCACGAGATTCCCCCGCCTGGAGGTGTACGACTTGGACGGTCGCGTCCAGGACACTATACACTTCGATCTTTCTCCGTGGAAGGCTTTCGAAGACGAGTACATCCGACAGACACTGACTGTACCCTACGGGATCGAGCGTATCTACGCTGTGAAAGATCACATCTTCGACTACTCGTATCCGAAAGTCGCTATGCCTCTACGCGGGGATCTCCTGCTACTCTACATGCAATTTGACACACTGACCGGGAAATCGGTGCTGCAGTACGCCATCCGAAACGAAGACGGACTGACCAGCCGATATCTAAGGAACATCCATGAAGACAGCGTCTATCATGCGGCCCGATTCCCTTTCACTCTATTTCAAGGGGGTTATGACAAAGGAAATGCCTCCAACAACGACAAAATCGTTCAACTCACGTACAAAACGGATGTATCTTGGGAAGGAAAGACCCATAAAGAATATCAAAAATCTGTGAATGACTATTTTGAAAACGGCACGCCGACTTTGGCCTACAAGATCATGCAATATACTCCTCAAAATAGAGAAAATGCAGCAGTATTCACCACCAGCGGGAATCAATTGTCCCTAAACGAAATGCCTTTTGAAAAGAGTGTTTTACTGCTACATCAAGACTTGGAGTGTTCCGGATGTGTGAAAGCCATCTATCAATTGATTGACCAAACAGATCTCTCTGAAATCCATATCGGGCAAGTTTATCCTCATGTCATCAACGGCTTCTCTGCGTTCGAACTCAACAGCAAAATCAGAAAAGAGATGGGCAAGCCTTTCCGGCTATACTATGACACCTCCGCAAATTACGAGAATTTGACCAACCTTTCGAATCTACGACCCTCTGACTTCCCGTGCGTGATGTTCATTCAAAAGGGAGAAAGTCCAAGACTGTTCAAATCCAGCGACCTATTCACTGAAGATTTTCGGGTGGCCGAACTTAGCGAAACATTTCTGGAGGATTGGAGGTCATTCATCTCCGAAGATAGCGTTCCGTGACAGACTGAAAAAATTGTACCTTTGCGCCCTAAATTTTGACCTATGGCATATACGATTGACTTGACGCAAATAACGCAGTTCGACCACGTGGAGTTCGTGGCCAAACAGGTGGTGGAAGGTTTTATCACAGGCATCCACAAGAGCCCGATGCACGGTTTCTCAGTGGAGTTTGCCGAGCACCGTCCCTACAACACCGGCGAGCCTATCCGGCACATTGACTGGAAGTTGTACGCCCGCACCGACAAGCTGTTCGTCAAGCAGTATGAAGAGGAGACCAATCTGCGCTGCCATCTGGTCATCGACAATTCTTCGTCCATGTACTTCCCGAAACGGGACAAATACACCCTCGCGAAACCGAACAAGATCTTTTTCGCCGTGTATGCCGCCGCCGTACTGATGCAAGTTTTCAAGAGTCAGCGCGATGCCGTCGGACTGAGCCTTTTCTCTGACAAGCTGGAGTTGCACACGCATGCCCGTGGAGGCGATGCGCACCATAAGATGATCTACCGTGAACTGGAGAAGGTGCTGCAACCCATCGGAGACGACGTGCAACGAAAATCCATGGTGACAGACACGCTGCATCAAATTGCCGAGCAGATTCACCGTCGCTCGTTAGTCATCATCTTCAGCGACATGCTGGAAACCAGCCACAACTTGGACGAATTGTTGCTCGCTTTAGGGCACTTGCGCCACAACAAACACGAAGTGGTGCTGTTCCACACCTTCGACAAGCAGTTGGAATACGACTTCGCCTTCGACAACCGACTCTACCGATTTGTAGACATGGAGACTGGCAACGAGGTGAAAGTGCATGCCAACAACATCCGTGAATACTACCAACAGACCGTGCGAGACTACTTCCAGGAGATCAAAGTCAAATGCGGACAGTACCAGATTGACGTCATCCCAGCGGACATCACGCAAGGTTTCGAACAGATACTGCTACCCTATTTGCTGAAACGATCGCAAATGTATTAACAGAGACGGTGTTCACACCGTCTCCACAAACCAACGAAAACGTACTAACCAAAACCAATGAACGAACCACAAAACTACGAGAACAGAAAACTAACCATAAAAGAGTGGAGCGTCCAAGACCGGCCGCGAGAGAAATATGCCAAGAACGGCGCCGTAGCATTATCAGACGCAGAACTAATCGCGATATTACTTCGCACAGGCAACAGTGCTGAATCTGCCGTGGATTTGGCCAAGAAGCTGCTTGCCGTTTCAGGAAACAGTCTCAACAATCTGTCTGACATGTCGTTGCGAGAGCTTTCACAAATCAAGGGTATCGGTCAGGCGAAAGCCATCGCATTGCTCACCGCCTTTGAACTCGGGAAGCGTATCCGCTCCGAAAAAGTGGAGGAGAGTCTGCAAATCCTCAGCAGTCGTGATGTCGTGAACCTGATGCAGGACAAGATTGCCTACCTCGACCACGAGGAGTTCTGGGCGATATACCTCAACCAAGCCAACCGCATCTTACATACCTGTCAGATCAGCAAGGGAGGCATCAGCACCACGGGTGTGGACACGCGCATCGTGATGCAGGAGGCGGTAGTGAACAAGGCCACACAAATCATCCTGTGCCACAACCATCCTTCCGGCTCTGTGCGGCCCAGCCGCGCCGACATCCAACTGACAGAAAAGCTGCACCGTGCCGCCGAACTGATGGACCTGCTCTTGGTCGATCACATCATCATTCACAAAGAGCGGTATTATAGTTTTGCGGAAGAAGGACGGATATAGACGGCTGTTAGCTGTTAGCTTTTCAAATCACCAATGGTATTGATTATTAACATAAGACAAATTTGGCAAAAACGGAATGCAACAACCTTATTATCATAAAAACAAAAAAGCCAAACGTTTGAACTTACGTAAGGGGAGTAGACCTCGCAATCCTTCTCAAACGAATGGCGGTGCAAAAATACAAATAAATTTGGAATCTGCAATAAATAATTTAGAAAATCTTTCCAAAAGATATCTTGGAATCACTAACCTACAAGGATTCCTTACAGATTTGAGATTTGCTTTGGGTATTCCTAATTCAAAAGGTGCAAGTAAGTATGGTGAAGTTAAGATTCCTAAAGACGGTGGAATTATATTGAAAGCGTCATTAAGAATAACCAACCATCAAGCCAATGCTGAACAATACATCATAAACAATGCAAACTATGAGTATAATTTAAGCATTGTGGTAAGGCGTAAACAAAGATATAACACCTTTATTCCAAATGAGGAAGTAATACTTGACGAATATGTTTATTATGGCAAGAACATTTCTAAAGTAGAAAATCCACTCTCTCAAATCATCAATAGCATTATTGGATTCTTACATAGCGGGGTATATGTTGATACAACAGGTGTTGCTTTTAAGAACACTTCACCGCAAACAAGAAACAATTATTAGAGCAAACTCAACAAAAATCCAACAATCACCTTACAATATTAACTCGAACCCCTCCCGAATGAGACCTGAACTCCGGCGCGTACATGCACTCGATTTCGGTGATGCCGTTGCTGAAGTTACCGGATTGCGTGGCGAAGAGGGTGTATTCGAAGACGTATTTGCCTTTCGGCAGCCAGTCGATGAAGAAGTGCGTAGCGGCATCCTTGGTGGCTTCGTAGTACCAGAGTCCGTCTTGGTATTTGTACTGCGAGAAGACGTTGACCGGCTCGAAAGCGGCGGCGCGCATGTCCTTGAGGTGCACGAACTCCATGTCACGGTCAACGGTGATAACCACCCGCACGCGCAGCTTGTCGCCCTTCTGCAACGGATGATTCTCCGTGATAGCCTTCAGCACCTCGCCCTTGTCGGTATTCTCCACTTTATAGAGCTGTTTTTCAATGACTAAGTTCTTGTCATCGCTGCGGGTGATCTTGTCCAGATTCTCGAAATATTGCCAGTAAAGTCCGCCCCACGCGGGACCATCGGTGCCTTTCTCTATACGCACATTCGCTTTGTCGGCGGTGATTTCCTCACCCGACCACGCCTTCTTGAAGTAACCGGTACCTGCCTCCGTCTGCGTGCTTTCGTCTGGCAAGCGCACATCCCCGACGGTGACCTCCACGGTCTTGTCTTCCGCCACGAGCGTCTTGTTCAGCAGCAACGCGTAGATGGCTTCCGTGGTCGATTTCGTGGTACCCCAGTTCTGGGTTTGCTTCTGCTTAAGCAGCCATAACTGCATCTGTGCCAGCGACTCTACGTCCTCGGGCGTGATGGTATAGAAAGCCTCGATCAGCATCGACTGACGCTCAACGGGCTGTTCATACCAGAACCATCCCCTGCCCTGCTTTTTCCAGAACATGCCCATCTCCTCACTGTGCTGGGCCATACTCTTCAGATATGCGACAATCTCTCGCGCCACCTTCTGGTCGCCGTTGCGCCAAGCGGTTAGGGCAATCATGGCCTGTGTGTAGAATGATTCCGACTTCCAGCCGCGCAATAACGCCTTGTAACAAGTGTCGTATGCAACTTTGTGTTTGGCCGAGACTTTGTCTTTGTAGAAACTGCGAGCATAAAGGTAATGCGTCTCATTGACATAGTCGTAGTGATATTTCTTGCGATCGAGGTAACGTTTGTACATCTGTTCGTCCATGTAGGAAACGGCGTTGCGGAGGGTGCTGTTGGCCACGTCGACATTCACGCCGAGGGCCTTCAGGTGGCCGAAGCCCGCCACAATGTGCCGCGTGATGAAGTCGCTGCTCTTGCCGCCTGCGAACCAAGGCCATCCGCCATCGCCGTTTTGTGCCTGCTGCAGCTTTCTCAACGTGGAGGCCTCTTCCTTGGCCATCCTCTTGAAGTCGAACATCGCTGCCAGTGCCTGCTTGTTAGCACCTTCGCGTTGCGCATCCAGCACCCACGGAGTCTCCTCCAACACAATCTGTTTCAGGTCGGAGTTCTTCTCCAAGGCGGAGCAGAAAGATTCGGGCGACTCTACCTGCCAGCGGTTGAAGACCTCTTCGATGACAGGATTGGACTTCAGGATATGCGTGGCGAGCGCGTTGGCGTAGTAGCGACTGAAGCGCTGCTCGTTGCATTCGTACGGGTATTCCATCATGTAAGGCATGGCCTGGATGGCGTACCATACGGGGTTGGGGGTGCATTCCACCGTCAAGCGGTAATGTTTCAGGGTTGTAGAGACGCGATTAATCGCGTCTCTACCATCCGCCACGCCGAAACTATCACGGAATTTGTTGAATGTAAACGTCTTCGAACCTTTGCCAGAAATATAGAACGGCATCGACTCGGTGACCATCATGCGGTTGGTGAGCACGGGCAGGGTCTTCTCTTCGCCGTCGCCAGCCACATCCTGCGGATCGGTGTTGCGGGCGATGATGCGGTAGGTGACGGCTGGTGCGTCCTCGGGCACTACGATGCGAAAATGGACCTCTTGGGAGATACCGGGGGCAACGTCGTATTGTACATGTCCCGATGTAGAGACGCGATTAATCGCGTCTCTACGGTCGTTGGCATTCGCACCATCATCGCATATCATCGCCACCGGTTGGTTGTTCACTGCATTGAAAAATTCCAACGTCACATACCCGCACAGGTGTTTGTCGCTGGTGTTGACCAGTTTAGCGGAGAAATCCATGGTATCGCCCTCGCGCAGGAAGCGCGGCGCGTTGGGCACGATCATTAAATCCTTGCGAGTCTGCATGAACTTCTCGAAACGACCGCACTGGAGGTCGGGATTGTGCGCCACACCCTGCATCTTCCATTTCGTCAATGCATCGGGCATGGTGAAGCTGAAGAAGATCTCGCCGTTCGCGTCGGTGCGCAGTTGCGGATAGAAGAAAGCGGTCTCGTTGAAGTTGGTGCGGATCTGTGGTTCAGAAGGGGTGTTCCCGAGTTTCGCAGCCTCCTTTTGGGATGCTTCCTGTGCCATCATATCATCCACAAACACCACTGCCAGTTCCGCTTCAACAACTTCTTCGAATTGAACATCCTCTTCTACAGAGATATTGTCTTCCACCATATTGAGCACCACACCTCCCTTGGCATATCTACGATAACTTCCGCAATAAAAACTCTGCAAATCAATATACGGGGAAAAGAACTGAGGAGAATGGAATGGCACTGTGTTGAAATAACCGCTGTTCCACATATAGGTACCCGGAGTGAGGGTGCGGCCAAAACGAAGATTGCGTTGGTTATGTTGATAATCATAAACAAGGTTCAGATAATTCTGACCGCCCAACACATCCAACGAATAATCGTACATCGAACAGAGCAGCTCAGCGGAAATGGGTTTGCCGTCTTTGTCGGTCAAACGCACCTGCAACTCCTCCTGACTTCCCGGCAACGTCTTGTCGCGGAAACGCAAAAACTCGAAACGGATATCCTGTAAATGATTGACAATCTTTATATTTGGAGTAATTTCATAGGTGTTGTTCTCGGCCATCATGTAGAGATGGACGGATAGCGTCCCGCGATCCGTCTGTTTTGTCGGCAGCGCAATGGAGACGGTCTTATTCCGCAATTCGTACCATTTGGCAAACACCACGGAATCATTATGCGCAATCTCGCACAACACTCGGGCATGATCCAAATAGGTACCGAAAGAGAATTTCAGTGTCTCGCCAGCATCAATCGAATAACCTGCTTTGCCTAACGAGTATAACGGATTATTCTGATTAAAATCATGCCAAAGTTGCTTGTAACCAGAACATTGATTCTCTTTTTTAGAATAGAGATGGGTTGTTCGTTCTATCTCAATCCAATCACCGGAGGGATCCTGAGCCTTGAACTTCACACGGTAGTAGCCTTTGGGCAAACCGGCAAGATGCGGGAACGAAAAACTGTTTTGGGAAGTTGCTGAGCATGAAATGGTTCCCGTCGCTATCCGAACAGAGTCCCATTTTTCCTGCTGACTTTCATGCTGAAAATCCAAATTCGGGAAGTTCTCCTGAAGTTGAGCCAATGGCATAAGCGTGGCATCGGCCTCTGATACAGGAAAATAATACCGATCTGGGGTTTTGAGTTGATAGATTTCGTACAAAATTTCCCCATTTTGAGGCACATCAGAGATGTTTATCAATGAAACCGAGAATTTGTTTTCCGTTTCAGATACTTCCACCTCTTCCGGCAGAGAAACAGCCAACTGCAAACTGCGCCGACTTACCCTCACGGTGGAAGTCTCCGTATGCGTCTCACCATTAATATCCGTCACAACTGCCTCAACATCATAAGCATACAGCGGCGTATATCGTTTGAGGGCAAGGTCTTCCTCGGTCGGAAAAGCAATAGTAAACGAGCCATCCGCATCGGTTTCAGTCGTGCCAGTAAGGATGGTACGAGGATCACTAGAGGGACGCCTATAACGCCACCACGGAAACTCCGTTCTGCGGGTCACCTTGTAGCTAACCGCCGCACCATCAATGGGATAGCCGGACAACGCCTCTGCGGTGCCCTTCACCGTGACGGTCTGCCCTACTTTGACTGCCTCTGCAGGCGCGTTCAACGTCACCTCGAAAGTCGGACGTTTGTACTCCTCCACAGAGAAGTAGTTGGCGCCTATATATTCCTTGCCATTGATTTTCACTTGGATGGTGAATCGACCCGTCAGTCCGTCAGCAGGCAGGTCAAATGTGCCGGAAACTGATCCAAAATCATTCGTTGTCAATGTTTTAACATCAATTTCTTGATCATTGGCATCATACAGATGAACGGTTACTTCCTGATAAGGCTTTAACTGGATTTGCCGCGTTTCGCCATGCGATGTAACCGTCTCACTGACAATTCCTTTAAAATAGACCGTCTGACTAGGACGGTATAATTTTCTGTCCAGAAACAGGTCGCACTGAGTGATGGTCTTTTCTTCTTGACTTCTGGTCCACCAATAGTTAGTGCCCGTCAAATGCAGCACCTGCTTGTTCCATTCCACCACGACATCCGAATGGTAGCTACGACCATTGGCTTTATTGGTAGTGGCCATTCCGTTTCGGTCGGTTTTCAGCGTGCGCTTAGTTGATTTTCCAGTCGTGTACGTAATCGTGGCGTTCTCCAAAGGTTCGCCCGTCTGCCGGTTCACCACCAGATACTCGATCTGCTGATCCTGATCCCTGACCGCGACATGGATATCGGAAACCTGAATATAGACAATTTCATCACAATCTTTATACGTTTTCAGAACCGGTTTGGACGATATAATCAGGATATAGCCGCCGGCTTTCTGACGGGGGATGATGTAATGTCCCACATGCTTACGATGATCCTGAAAATCAGGAAGATCTACAGTCTCCTGAAAAGAGGGCTTCATGGAAATAACATTACCGAAGTAATCAAAAATCCCTTTGGCGGTTACCTGTTCAAATGTGGTATTGGAAATCGGAATTAGTCGGATATAGGCTTTGGTGACATCCTTGTACTCGACATCCACCAACAATGGCGATTCCGTCGGGAAGGCCAAATATTGCGGTCGGATTTGTAAAACACGATTTTGAATCTTTTTCAACAATTCCTTTGCATCATACTCATAATCAGGAGATTTTGCCTTTGGAGATGCCTTCTGCAGGGATGCTTTGAGATATTCAGCGGCGGTCACGAGGTCATTGCGGAATTCGGGATGCAGTTCCGCATCATAGTCATCGCTTCGATCCGCATAGAGCGTGCCCAATTTGTAGGCCACATAGCCGTAGGCCTCTTTATCCGCACACGCCTCGCCATAGCGGGTCAGTTGTTCGATGTACCAAGTCAAAGAGTTGTCGGGAGCGAGTCCCCGTAGACGCATAAAATCGAAACGTTCCAGTAGGTAGTTGGTCCGCAACGTTTCGTGGTGTTGCTTGTCGTAGTATTTCTCAAGTGATTGATACACAAAGAGAATATTGGTTACATTGTCGTTGGTGTCCGACAATGAAAGCGGAACATTCAAAAACGCATCTGAATCCCAAAGGGCGGAATCCTGTCGCAAAGAGGGGGCGGGATTGTCATCGCTTTTGAGTTTTGATCGCAGGTAAGAGAGGGCACGTTGTGCCAGGATGTCGTACAAAGTGTGTTCCGGACGGAGATCTCTTGTATTCTCCACTATGGCGGAGTACGAAGAGGCAAGCACCCGCTGGGTGGCATCCGCATTCTTCAGCGACGCCAGATACTCCTCCCGAATGCGCCGGTCGAAGGTACGGGCATCCCATTCTTTATAGTCGGCGGGAGTCTCATCCGCCACCTCGGTGCGCTGACCAAGGCGGTAGCGATTCGAGCTGTAGTAATCCGACAGAAATTGCGCCATGCAACTGTGCCAGATGGCGTTGGCGACTGGATCGCGCTGCGTACGGGCGATCTGCTCGTTTATCATGCGATACGCGGAATCCGAGCCGTTGTCGTACTTGTCGCAACAGGCTTGGATCTCTTTCCATTTTTTGGCAATGTCGGCGGGGGTCTGTCCGCTGACGGTGATGGTGGTGGCGATGATGACCATGGTGGCGATGATAATTCGTTTCATATTCGTTGGTGTTTTCGTAACGCCCCACATGGCGGCTTCGCCTTATGTGGGGTTAATTGCGCTTCGCGCGTCTTGCCTCTTCGAGGCTGCTCAAGGAATAATAATCACAAGGGCAAAAATACGTTTTTTTCAATGATGCATTGTTAACTTATGTTAACATTTTTATTTTTCTCATTTATAAATATTTACGAACGATATTGACCGAAAATTTGCCGAGCATACAGCTGTATTTTGTATCTTTGCCGCCGTTTTTTTTCCAAGAGTGAGAAACGGGGTTTGAGGGTCGTATAGTATACGTCCGAGAAAGAAAAAAAAAAACGAATGGTTCTGATTATAAAGTTAAATAAATACGTATGAAAAAAATTTACATCTTTAGCGCATTGCTATTGTTTATCGTAGGTGCAGTGAAGGGGCAAAACTTCACCCAGTACCTGAATTCGAACTATCAACTGCCCAACTCTGGATTTGAGTCTTGGGATTACCATTCGAACGCTGGAAGCAGCACTATACTTGGAAGTGCATACGGCATTGACTATAAATACGTCCCTACATATTGGCATACTTTTGACGAAGCTAGTGCCTCAATAATGGGAGCCTCAACGTCTAAACTAAACCACCACAACCGTTACAACAGCACCTCATACGCGAATAAAGTTCACTCAGGAAGTTACTCTATTGGCATAGTATGCAAAACAATATTGTCCATACCTGCTAATGGCTCAATCTTAACTGGACAAACCGTTATTGGAAGCACATCTGCTAGTAGTTCTGCAAATTACAACTATGCACACAATGGTTCTTCTGGTTATTCAAATTTTGGAAATGGTAAATTTTCTTTTCCTTTTTATGGAAGACCCGATTCGTTGTCTTTTTGGTACCAAACCAACTGGAGTAGCACCTCGAAAAAACCTATTGCCAACGTGTTTTCATACACAGGTACAGAATTTAAAAACTTTGCTAGCGGATCATCTACAGATAATTGGGTGGGTAAAATCAGCACTTCCTTTGACCCATCCCATAACACATGGGCAAGATTCTCCTATAAGTTTGATTATTCGAGCAACAGTTCTCCCCAATATATTTTAGCATCCTTTTCCACCAATCAAACAGCTGGTTCAGGAGACGATGGTGATGAACTGATTATTGACGATATTTACTGCATCTACGACAAAGGTTTGTCCTCATTAAAAATCGGTGGTGTGGAGCAGACTGCCATGAGAAACTACTTCAACGGGCAAGAGTTCATCACACACCAAAACAATCCTAACAGCGGTACAGCCTCACAAAACTATACCGCTGCAGTCAGTTGTGCCAACATGCCTACTGTACAAGCCACCGCAAAATCATCGCTCATCACAAGCTGCAATGTGGTTCAACCTACAGGTGCTAACCCCACCGCTACCATCACCATCACACACAACGACGGTTCCACATTCGTCTACACCATCAATTTCACGAACGTGCAAGGTCCCACCATCACCCTAAACAACAATGGTTACTATAGCGTTTGTCCGGGTGGGAATGTGACGATAACCGCTTCTGGCGCTGAATCATATTCATGGAGCAATGGTTTAGGCAATAACGCTAGCGTAAATCCTCCTACAAACACGGCGGGCACTTTCACCTACACCGTGACTGGCACCGACGCCAGCGGATGTACCGGCACAGCTACTGCCACCGTCATCGTGAATGAATTGCCGACAGTGGTCATAAGCGGAAGCACCTCCATTTGCTCGGGATCGGCTACTACTCTGACGGCCAGCGGTGCAAGTACGTACAGTTGGACAAAAGACGGGCAGACTGTTGGTACTACAGGTAGCATCAATGTCAACACTGGCGGAACCTATTCTGTAACCGGCACCTCCTCCAACGGATGCGAAAACTCTGCCTCCGTAACCGTTACTGAACATGCCGCGCCTACGGTCAGCATCAGCAGCAATCCGGCTGGAAACAACGGCTCTTTGGAAGTCTGCTCTGGCGAAACGGTCACCTTAACTGCCTCAGGCGCAAGCTCCTATAGTTGGAGTGGTGGACTGAGCAGCACCGCAACTGTCACCCTGCCGACCAACAGTACGGGACTCACCACTTACACGGTAACTGGCTCTGATGTCCACAACTGTACTGGCACAGCCTCCTTTACGTTGAACGTGAAGACGACCCCGACGGTGGAAATCACCTCGAACATCACCGCCATTTGCAGTGGGGTCAACGAAAACCTGACAGTCTCATACTCTCCGAACACCGCCACACTCACCTGGACGGGCGGCACCACTGGAAGCAGCCTGACCATCAACTCGGGCGGTACATATACGGCAACTGCAAATTTGGCCGGCTGCGAAAGTTTGGCATCAGTTACTGTGGAAGAATCCGAAACGCCAAACGCCCCGGCCGTCACTTCTGCTTCAGCATGCCCAGGCGAGTCTGTCACGCTGACAGCCACCGGCGCGAGCGGCACCAATTGTTACTGGTTCCCTTCTCTGAGCACCCTTGAGGAGTCTGCCATTGGCGATAGCTACATTATCACCAGCCTCAGCAACAACGTCACATACTACGTGAGCGCGAAAAACGACGCAGGATGTTTTTCTGAACGTGTAGCAGTGACTGCCTCACTTCTCCCACAACCCGACGCTCCCAACGTCTCCAATTTCAGTGTTTGCGGAGAGAGCGACGTCACGCTGACTGCCACCTCTGCCAACACTGTGAAGTGGTACGCCACTGGGACGAGCGATGTCGAAATCCCCACCAACCAACACGTTATCGGCAGCACCACCTTCTATGCTGCTGCTTATAACGGCACATGCTACAGCAATCGGGAAGAATTAATCGTCACCGTGAAAGAGATCCCTGCTCAACCCACGAATATCGCCACCAATCCAGTCTCACCCATCTGTTCCAACAATCCTGTTTCCGTAACCTTGAGTGCAACAGTTCCGACCGGATGTTATGTGAAGTGGTACAATGCCAACAACGACTCAATCGGCAAAGGCAACACGACCAAAACCTTCAATGGACAAAACACCTTATATGCAACCACTTACAGCAACATCACCTACTGTGAGAGCGCTCCCGTATCCTTCGATGTGACCATCAACCCACTTCCTGCCACACCAATTCTGAGCTGTGAACCTATTTGCGGTGCCGGTGTAGCGACCCTCAATGCCACGGCGGACAACGGATTGACAGTCAAATGGTTTACCGCCAACGACTCCTACATCACCAGTGGTTCCACCTACAGTGCTAACATTTCCGCCCCCACTCTCTTCAAAGCCACCGCTTTCAACGAGAGTACGGGTTGCGAAAGTCAGGCAGCCAGCGTGACCGCCATGGTGAATCCTACCTACAACATCACAGACCCGCAGACCGCTTGCAACAGCTACACTTGGGGAGGTACAACTTACACCGAAAGCGGCAACTACACGAAGACCTTGCAAAGCGTGAACGGCTGCGACTCTACCGTGACCCTGCAACTGACCATCAACTATGGCTACGACCAAACGATTGACACCATCGTTTGCGACCAGTTTGTATGGGGCAACGACATCTACACCACTTCAGGTACCGTCAGCAAAACCTTGCCCAGCCATGACGGCTGCGACAGCACCGTGACCTACAACATCACCGTCAAACACAGCTCCACTTTTTCGCAAACCCTTACACTTTGCAGCAACCAGCTGCCATACCTCTATTCCGGAACCCCCATCACCTCCGCTGGCGTGAAGACCATCACGCTGAGCAATGCGGAGGGTTGCGACAGCACCATCACATTATACGTGGTTGTGAACACGCAACCCGGAACGCCCACCATCACCTCCACCACCTTATCCCGCTGCGGAAGTGGTCCCATCACCCTGAATGTTGCCAAGGGCAGCAACAGTGACGGCTGCCGCTGGTATACTTCTGATACGGCCGAAGAGCCTTTCATGACAGGCAACACCTACCAGCCCAATCTGACGGAAACCACCACTTATTATGTGTCGAGCTACAGCAATTCAGGATGTGAAAGCCCACGTATTGAGGTGACTGCCACCATAAACCCCATCCCCGCAAATCCGCAAATCACCACCATCGACAGTACCCGATGCGGTGCAGGTACGGTGGTTCTCTCGGCTTCTTACGGGGAAAACGCCACCCAATGTCGCTGGTACACCAACAACAACCCCAATAACACCACTGTTGAGAGTAACGAAAATACATACACGGTAAACTTCAACAGCAACCAGAACACTACAAGAACTTACTATGTGGAGAGTTACAATGCAAGCACCGGTTGTAAGAGCACGACCCGCGTAGCAGCCAAAGCCATCGAATATGCCATTCCAGCGGCTCCGCAAGCGACGGCTACCACCCACTGCGGTCCACTCACCACCGACCTCGCCGAGTTCGTCACACCTGACAATACGCTCTACCGCTGGTACGACCAATCGACGACGCTGCTCGTTGAAAACGAACATTACACCACCACCGTTGGGGAAAGCACTCTGTTCCAAGTCAGCGTCTTCAACGACCAAACCGGCTGTGAAAGTCAGAAGACGCCGCTGAACATCACTATCTATCCCGTCTATGAGCCGCAATCTATTTACGACACCGTTTGCCAATACTCGCACTACCAAAACCATGGTATCGACCAACAGTTCAGCACTCCCGGCTCCTTCGATTTCGAAATCAACCAACTCTCCTCCACGCAATGCGACAGTTTGGTCACCTTGTACATTTATGTTAAACCTCAAATCACCAACACCATTGAAAAAGACACTTGCGACAGCTTTGTGTGGAATGGAACAACGTACAATGAATCAGGATCATACGATCAAACCTTCCAAGCGGCTGACGGTTGTGACAGTGTGGTGACGCTTTCGCTGACCATCCATAACAGCATCAGCACCGAATTCAGCATCAGTACCTGCAATAGCTACACTTGGAATAGCGAAACATACTCCACTTCAGGAGATTACACCCAAAACTTCTCTACTGTCAACGGTTGTGACTCCATTGTCACATTACATCTGACGATCTTCCCTGTTTACAATCAGCAGATTGATGTCTCTGCTTGCCAAGAATATGTATGGAACGACATTCCTTATTCTGAATCAGGCGATTACACACAAAATCTCTTGTCTGTTAACAACTGTGACAGTATCGTGACCATGCATTTGACCATCTATCGGCCCGTTGTGGTGGTATTGGATGACTACACCTGCGTAGGCAGCAATTACACGGAAAACGGCTTTGACACCACCTGTTACGAAACAGGTACCTACACCCTCACCCATTATGGTCAGAACATTCACGAATGTGACAGCACCACCATTTTGAATCTGACAGTTTTCCCCGTCTACGAAACGAACCTCTATGATACTATCTGTTTCAACGAGACACTCAATTTCAACGGACAGCTGCTCAACGAGACGGGAACTTATACCGCGCAACTGGCAACTGTCAACGAATGTGACAGCACGGTGATCATGCATCTCTATGTTTATCCTGAGCGCCGCGACACGCTGACCGCGCATATCTGCGCAGGAGCGTCCTACACCGAAAATGGATTCAACATTATCATGCCCGAAGAGACCAACTATTACCCGTTGATTTCCGAAGACATCCATCATTGCGACAGCACCACCATTTTGCATCTGTTCGTACACCAGCCCGACAATACGCCTTTAGAGACAACGCTCTGTTTAGGTGAACAATACAACGACTATGGTTTTGATGTAACGGCCTCTGAAGTCGGTGTGCATGAGTACACTCAATCCTTGCAGAACATCTACGGTTGTGACAGCACGGTAACTTTGACTGTGACGGTGAACCCGACCCACAATATTCTGCTGTACGACAGCATTTGCGCTGGTTCAGAATATGAGAACTATGGATTCGACACCATTTTCACGCAAGCCGGCACCTATCCGCTGACAAACTTTGCCCCGAACCAATTCGGATGTGACAGCACCACCACTCTGATGCTTACCGTTAATCCTGTATATCAGCACAATATCCAGAAGATGATCTGTGGTAACAGCAGTTATGTATTCAACGGACAGACGCTTACGGAAGCTGGCGTTTACTCAGCAGATCTCACCACCATCCACGGTTGCGACAGTTTGGTGACATTGACATTGACCATCGGCACTGAATACCGTGACACTGTCACCGCACACATTTGCGCTGGACAATCCTACCACAACTATGGCTTTGACATCGACACCCCGACGGAAACCCTGTATGACTCATTGCAACTGACAGCAGTCAACCAATGCGACAGCATCTCTGTGCTGCACCTTTTCGTACACTATCCTGGCACTTCAGACATTTATGCAACAATCTGTCAAGGAGAAAGTTATCGTCAACACGGCTTCAATGTGACGGCCAATGAGCCTGGTGAATTCATCCACAATCGCCAAACCACAACGCAATACGGTTGTGACAGCACTATCGTCCTGCACCTGACCGTCAACCCGACGAGTTCGGTCACCTTATACGATACTGTTTGTGCCGAAAGCGACTTCACCAATTACGGTTTCGACACGCTTTTCACCGTTGCAGGCAATTACACCTTAGTCAACTATGGCCAAAACACATACAATTGCGACAGCGTGACCACCCTATTGCTGACTGTGCTTCCCACGCACCACATTGAACTTACCCAGATTGTGTGCGACAGTCTCGTGTGGAACGGCACTACCTACTTTGAATCCGGCGATTACACACAATCATTCAGAAACATCTACAACTGCGACAGCATCGTCACGACACATCTGATTGTACGTCACTCCTCCACGCATGAATTCTCTGAACAGCAATGCGTAAGCTATACTTGGAACAACGAAACATACACTGAATCTGGAGATTACACCCAAATTTTCACCAATGCTGAAGGTTGCGACTCCACTGTCACCTTACATCTCACCATCTATCCTGCCAACATTTTTGAATTTGCTGACACCTCCTGTGTAAGTTATCAATGGAATGACTCAACCTACTCTCAATCTGGAGATTATGTACAACATTTTGAGAACGTGAACGGCTGCGACAGCACTGTCACCCTGCATCTCACCATTCATCCTGCCGAGACTTACACCTTTGACGAATCTGCTTGTGTAAGTTATCAATGGAATGATTCAACATACTATGAATCAGGAGAATATATCCAACATTTTGAAACAATTCATGGCTGCGACAGCACCGTCACTTTGCACCTCTCCATCCTTCCGTACTTCTCTCACGAATTTAAGGTGACCGCATGTGACCTTTACCAGTGGAATGACAGTATCTACACGACATCTGGCGATTACGTTCAACAACTTGTCTCCAGTAGCGGTTGTGACAGCACCGTCACCCTCCACTTGACCATCAACTACTCCGTCACCGGCGAGTTTGCAGACACCGCCTGCGCCTCCTACGCATGGAACGATTCCATCTATGTTGCGTCGGGCGATTACACACAGCATTTCACTGCCGCCAACGGCTGTGACAGCACCGTCACCCTCCATCTGACCATTTATCCTGCGGAGACTACAGATTTCGAGGAGACAGCATGCTCCAACTTCCTTTGGAACGATTCCCTCTACACCACATCCGGCGACTACGTACAGCATTTCCAGACCATTCATGGTTGCGACAGCACCGTTACGCTGCATCTCACCATCCGCCCTGCATACACGCACGAATTCGCTGAAACCGCCTGTACCAGCTACCTCTGGAACGACTCCCTCTACACCGCTTCCGGCGACTACATCCAGCATTTCCAAACCATTCATGGTTGCGACAGCACCGTTACGCTGCATCTCACCATCCTTCCGACCTACAGCATCGACACCACCGTCAATATCTGCGACGTTGATCTGCCATTCGTATGGAACAATTCCGAATACTTTGACAACGGCGGCCTTCACATTCTCCAATACACATCTGTAGGCGGCTGCGACAGTATCATCCGACTGACGATCAACGTACATCCGACCTTCTCCGGGGATACCAACGTCACCGTATGTCAGGGTGCACTCCCCTACTATTTCGACGCTGACCACAGCTTCTCACAGGGCGGTGTGTACAACATCAACTTGCTGACCGCCAGCGGCTGCGACAGCATCTTCCACCTCC
>Ga0310786_10000137_pt1 | contig 120965 bp, 121 predicted proteins | sample AusTroGonzalo_MG_FD_203881 | JGI IMG/M metagenome (GOLD analysis project Ga0310786, IMG submission 203881) | Bovine rumen microbial communities from tropical cattle in Woodstock, Queensland, Australia - Gonzalo_03 (v2) (version 2) | ecosystem: Host-associated > Mammals > Digestive system >...
CGTCTCCGCCGATACCGAGAAGTTGGATGTCGAGGTGGCCCAAAGATTCAAGGATCTTATCATAGTCTGTGCAAGCCTTGACTGCATCCTGCTCAAGTCCGTCAGGTACATATGTCTTGCTCTTATCGATATTTACGTGATCGAAAAGATTTGTGTTCATGAAGTATCTGTAAGACTGGTCGTGGTCGCCGCCAAGTCCTCTGTACTCATCGAGGTTAGCTGATGTAACCTTTGAGAAATCGAGGCTGCCTGCCTTATACATGTCTACGAGATCCTTATATGTTCCGATAGGTGTTGAACCTGTAGCAAGACCGATCTTGCAGTCAGGCTTAAGTCTGATCTGTGAAGCAATAAGCTCGGCACATGCCATTGAAGCTTCTTCATAGTTGCTCTTTCTGATAACTCTCATAAAATATACCCCCGTTCGAAATACCGCTTTTAATTATTTATCTGCCGCAAGGCCTTCAGCCTTGATGACTTCGATAAGCTGGTCGACATACTTTTCGCAAAGTTCGTCGGTCTTAGCCTCGACCATTACTCGGATCTTAGGCTCAGTACCGGAAGCACGTAAGAGCATTCTTCCGTCGCCTGCAAGTGCCTTGTTGACCTCTTCAACACCGGCAAGTACAGCAGGATTCTTCTGTGCTGCTTCCTTGTCCTTAACGACAACGTTCTTGAGGCACTGAGGATACATCTTCATCTCGCCTGCAAGCATTGAAAGAGGAAGCTTTTTCTCGAGCATGGTCATGAGGACCATGAGAGATGTAAGGATTCCGTCTCCTGTTGTTGCATACTTGGCAAAGATGATGTGTCCGGACTGCTCGCCGCCGAGAACGAAGCCGTTAGCCATCATGTTCTCAGCAACGTACTTGTCGCCGACGTTTGTCTTCTCTGTACGGATGCCGATAGCCTCACAAGCCTTGTAAAGACCCATGTTGCTCATGATCGTAGTAACGATGGTGTTGCCATCGAGCTTGCCGCTTTCCTTCATGTACTTACCGCAGAGATACATGATCTGGTCACCGTTGACTTCATTTCCGAGTTCATCGACTGCAAGACATCTGTCAGCATCGCCGTCATAAGCGAAACCTACATTGAGACCGTTATCGAGAACGAACTTCTTGAGGTTGTCGATATGTGTGGAACCGCAGTTTGTATTGATGTTAAGACCGTCAGGTGTGTTGTTGATGATATATACTTTTGCACCCAGAGCCTCAAAAACCGACCTTGCGATGTTCCAGGAAGCGCCGTTTGCGCAGTCAAGACCGACCTTCATTCCGTTGAACGCCCTGGTAGGAACCGTCATGAGATAACCGATGTATCTGTTGCGTCCGGAAGCGTAGTCGATAACGTTACCGATAGCCTCACGCTCTGCAAGAGGGATCTCCTCGATCTCACCGTCGATATATGCTTCGATCTTCTCTTCGATCTCTGCCTCGATCTTCTGACCGTTGGCGCGCATGATCTTGATACCGTTGTCATAGAAAGGATTGTGTGATGCGGAGATCATGATTCCGCAGTCGAAACCATCAGTCCTGCAGCAGTAAGAAACCGAAGGCGTCGTGGTTACGTGAAGCAGATATGCATCCGCGCCTGAAGAAGTGATGCCGGCGGTAAGAGCTGCTTCAAGCATGTAAGAACTTCTTCTTGTATCCTTACCGATGATGATCCTGGCTCTTCCGTCCTCGTGATTCTGACCGTAATACCAACCGATGTAGCGACCGACCTTGAAGGCTTTCTGTGCTGTGAGCGCCTTATTAGCCTCGCCTCTGAAACCGTCTGTTCCGAAGTACTTTCCCATAAGAACAAGACCTGCCTTTCTATGAAGCTTTTTATGATTGAAAATTTTAACACAAAAATATCAATAATAATTATTTATTTTTATTATTTGAAAACAAAGGTCTGGCACATGAATTGAGCAGGCCAAGAACAAGCCAGAAATGCGGAGCCACGCTTATAACGCTGGTATTGAAGAACGCCTGGCCGAGATATGTAATAAACATGGCCAGGAGCACCCAGTTCAAAGCCCTTGATGTTTCATCGTTTCCCGTGAATATCTTTTTTACGTTTACCAGCAGAGTTCGCAGATAGATAAACATGTATGCAGCGAAGGCAAACACGCCTTGCGTAACGAGTACATGTATGAATTCGTTATGCGCCTTATCCCTGAAGAAATCCATTTCCACATTGCCGTATTTCTCATAAAAGACCTGTCTGTAATTATCAAGGCCGACTCCTGTCGCCCAGTGACGCGGAACGCTCTCAAGACCGCACTGCCAAAGAAGAAGGCGATCGGAACCTATACCGTTATCGAGCTTTCCGTCCACTTCCATCTGTGTCCTTGTGATCTCTTCTGATACAAAGTCAGTGAAAAGATGCGTGACCGTGAAAACAGCTGCAAACACAACGCAAAGAACCAAAAAGCTTATGAAGTATCTTTTCAATATCGTTCTGTCGATCCTGCTCTTGAACATGACAAGTCCGGAGATCAGATAGAAAACGATCATAACAGCAAATCCCACCCAGGCCAGCCTTGCCCTGCTGCCCATCATGGTATAGAAAACAAAGCCCGAAAATACTGCAAACAAAACCTTCACGATCCTGTTCGCTCCAAATCTGTCGGCGAAAATAAAAGCACCGGATGCACACGCGAGCATAAAGACTGAAAGGCCGCCGTAGAAGTTGCTGTTAGGCGTCAGTCCGTAAGCTGCCCTGCTGTGCCACATCAACAGAGAATATGCTATTTGAATGTTGAACGTTTGGAAGAATGCGAAAATCCCGTGCACCGCTTCTACCATAAGCAAAACGATAATAAGCTTTTTCCGGTATTCGCCTGACCTTATCCTGGCCCCTGCAAAGAACATGAAAAAATACCCCATGAAATGAGCGGGAGTCTCACAGTTAAAAAGATAACCGTACGAATAAAGTCCGGGATTTGTCGAAAAGACTGCAGACAAGATCATGAAGAAGATCAGCACTAAATAGAACAGATCCTCAATATACCATCTGCCGCGTGTCTCCGGAGACGAAAGTTCCAGTGACTTATATATCACCGCAACGGCCGTTCCCAACACACCGAAAGCACCAAATAAGAACGGATGAAAAAAAGACGGAAGAATATCTTTGGAATAATTGCAAAGGATCTCGGTTACGATCTCGACCGCCGGCATAAGAAGCATTATCACAGACGAAAAAAAGAACAATGTCTTTTCCGAAGCAAAACGTCTTATTCCGGTCTGTTCCACAAACTTAACCCTTCACTCTTATATGACTGTACTTTATTATTCCCCTGACAGCATACCTGATCATATAGAATGCCGACTGGAAAACGTTAAGTCCGATATATCTGTACGTATACCAGTTTAACACCGCGGAATGGATCTTGTTTCCCGTCATTGATTTTCTGTAGACTCTGTAAGTGATAAGAGGTTCGTCTATTCCGCAGGCTCTGAATCTCGCCTTAAGGATCAACAGCCAGCATGCGAAATCCTCATGCATGTCACGGTGGTCTTCAGAAAACGGTGAATACCTGAGAAAGATCTCCTTCTTGACGAGAACAGAGGAATTGGATATCAGATTCTGCTTCAAAAGGCTCTTAAAGGTTACCTCGGAAGGCACGTGTAATACCCATGAAAATGCCTCGCCGTCGGCTGTCATATATCCTGAACCGGTATATGTAAGAACGCTTCCTGTTTCCTGGATAAGCTCCATCTGCCTTTTCAGCTTATTCTTATTCCATAGATCGTCGCTGTCGATAAATGCTATCCACAGTCCTTTTGACGCACGTACGCCTTTGAGACGTGTCTTCAGCACACCGATATTTACTTCATTGGAAAGGACTTTTACCCTGCCGTCCTTCTTGGCAAATTCCTCAGCTATGGCTTTAGTTCCGTCAGTAGAGCCGTCATCAATAATGACAAGTTCGATCTTGTCATAAGTCTGAGCAAGTACTGAATTAACAGATTCCGCGAGCGTTTTCTCCGCATTGTATGCGGGAAGTATAATGCTGATCAGGGCGGATCGCTCAATATTCAATTTCTATCCCCTCAAATTCAATACACCTAAGTGTATTATATTAGGCTCATGGAAAAGCAATCACCCTATTACTCTTTGATATCCTTGAACCTAAATAAATTATCAACAAACGCATGTATAATTTCAAGGCTAAAACGCCTCAATTTTCTTTGTTTTATATGAAAAAGGCCATCCCTTTCGGAATGGCCTTTCTGTTGTTTAGCTTTGTTTGGCTGGAGAACCAATTACTGGATCTGTGTGCCGCACTCAGGGCAGAACTTGGATGTCTGTCCGGGAGCCGGTTGCCATCCGCACTTAGGGCAAGCCAACGGAGCGGGCTTCTTAGCACCACAACCCTGGCAGAAGTTACCTGTGTTGCCTGCCTGGCCGCATGAGCATGTCCAACCTGCTGCTGCGGGAGCTGCAGGAGCGGGCTTCTGAGCACCACAACCCTGGCAGAAGTTGCCCTGGTTGCCTGCCTGACCGCAAGAACATGTCCAGCCTGCTACAGCACCTGCTGCGCCCATTGCTGCGCCGCCAACTGCTGCGCCTGCAACAGGAGCTCCGCCCAAGGGAGCGCCACCCATAGGAGCACCCATAACGCCGTTGTTAGCCATTGTCATGGCAGCAACACCGAGCATACCAATGCCTGCGCCTGCACTGCCTGCGCCTGCCTCATTAGAACCGGCAGCTCTGATACCGTCTGCAACAGCACGGCCCTTGTAAGCGTTGAGAGCAGCCTGATCTCTTCCATAAATCTGCTCTGTCTGGATGCTCTGGATCCTCTGACGTGTCTCGTCATCAGGTGTAACAGAACCGATGGCAACAGCCTGAACTACGACACCTCTTGTCTGGAGCCAGTCCTGATCGAGGACTTCAGCCATGTAGTTACGGAACTGTCCCTGATGTGCAGGAAGCTGTGAGAACTTGATGGCAGGGCTGTCCGGTGTGTCGATGCTGCACTTGTTGAGAGCCTCGGTAATGTGATCGAGGAACTCGAGACGAGGCTGGAGGGGCTTAGAAGGTGTGCCCATGAAGTCGTCGTTGGTGTAAACATCAGCGATGTTACCGGAAATGTTCCTGAAGAATGTTACAGGGTCCTGGATCCTGTAAGAGAATGTACCGTTGAGGCGGATGTAAACTGTCATGTAAGCAGGATCTTCGTAGCTGACAGGAGAAGGTGTACCAAAGTTCTGGTTCCTGATCTCGAGCAAGTTAACGAAGTAAACTCTCTGCTGCTTTGAAAGCTCTCCACCCTGCTTCATACGTGTCCATGCATCAACAACTGTCTTCTTGATGTTCTCGCCGAAACCGCCGGGAGCAAATACTGAAGGAGATGTTGAAGAATCCCATCTGTAGTAGCCGGCAACCATTGTAAAATCAACGATCTGTCCGCCGTCTACGAGCAGGAGTGCTGTTCCTTCAGGTACAGCGATAACTGAACCCTGTGAAATGATCTCAGAGCTGCCTACATTGCGGCCCTTCTGCATACGGTTAGCACCCTTCTTAACGAGGATGTTATCGCCCAGAGAATCGCATGTGAAGAACTCGAGATACTGATCTCTAATCTCATCACCGATCGTACCGGTTACTGTGCCGGCAACGTTCTTGATCAAGCTAATCAATCCCATATTATTATTCCTCCTGATGTTTCTTTTGCGGTCCTCGCGACCGCCAGTAAAATAATATCATTTATTTGACAAAACAACAATATTTTACATACTCAATAACACCGAAAATGAAAAAGCCCCGGAATAGATATCCCGGGGTTTTCGAAGGGGGTAAAGGATGAGTATAAAGACTGTTTATATCTAAAAAGGAATGAAACAGACTATACTGACAAATTGTTTATACGAGGATTTCAGACTGTGAATTCTGACCCTCTACGATCATTGAAATGTCATTTCCTTCAACAAACTGATGTACTGCCGCTTTCGCTGCGACATGTGTCTGCTTTTCAGGTACGATATGCGCGCATCCTGCCAAAATGACTGACATTATCAAAAGTGCTGCCGTTGCTGCAAGTGTTGTTGCTACTTCTCTCATGTTCTTGTCCTTCCTTAAATACCCTGTGTGGTTTGTTTTGGTTTGTTTGATGGCCTCATTATCATCAGAGACACCTCCTGAAACAATCAGCAATGAAATGCCGTTTTGATGCTTAAACAACACCTGAAGGACCTGGTGTAGAAAAACGCATGAAAAAGTCCCGGAATCCATCCGGGACTTAAGCAAACCAAGTGGTTACCGATCAGTAATTGTAGAATATCTGCCTTGTCATCGGGAACAGGTCGTGTCCCTTGATCTCAGGGAGCTTTGTTCCTTCCATATAGCAGGTGGCAACAACAGGAACTCCGGTAATAGCAGAGGCTTCTTCCATAATCTTCTCGCCTTCCGCTATTATCTCAGGTGTCGTTTCCTCAAGGAGATTGGTGTTATGCAGATAACCATCAATCTTAAAGCCGGCAGCCTCCGAAAGAATGGCTGTCATCTCAGCAACCTGTTTACTGTCTGAAGTAAACGGCCTCAATGTGTTAACAGCCATAAGTATCTGGGTATCGGCATTCTCTATCCTCTTCCTGATCGAACCCAATACGGTAGCGCCCATATCCTCGCCTCCGATGTCGAAAATGCCCGTATAGCTTTCATCATCGAAAATGACGAACATCTCGGGCGGAAGGACCGGCGCATCGACGTTGGAACCCGCGTACATGGGTGAAATGACCTTGATCCCTGCCTTTTCAAGAGCAGGAGCACAGTCGGATGACCTGTAGAACGGATTGATTATGTCGAGGTCGGCAATGAGGAGCTTCTTGTCCGGAAAAGCTCTTCTCTGCGCGAGCGACATATTAACGGCAATCTCGGACTTACCGCTTCCGTAAGCCCCTATTACAATACTTAAACGGTGATCTTCGTAAAACATTAGAACAAATCTTTCTTTCTGAAAACTACAAACCCTGCAACGGTTATGACAGCATACCATATTACGGATTTCAAAACGTACTCTAAGCACTTTGCGCCGTAAGAAGTGGTTACTCCCGGCTGTTTGTCGAAGGCTGCCTGATCTACGAAAACATTACCTTTCACGGCATATTCGTTAAAAGTATCAGTAAAAGTGAACTTCTCCGGATACTCCAGTTCAGCACCCAGGCCGAAAGCATTAGGCATTCCGAAATCGCTCTGGAAACCTGCAGTGGTGGCCTGATAAACGGGATGGAATACATACCATGCCTTGCCGCCCCTGATGTTTTCACTGGTATTTATCTTCTTTATTGCGTCACCCTCTTTTTGGGTAAAGATGCCTTTGGCAACAGAATCATCGACATATTCCACGCACACCTTTTCGTAGCCGTCTGCAGCAGTCTTAGGCATATTGAACATACCTACTGCCATCGTTACGGTACCGATGATCATGGTAAACAGGATCGATAAGACTACAGGCAGCGCGCGGTTGCGGAATGCCATAGCAAGAGAAGTAAAGAGTGCTGACATTACAAGCAATACGACAATGGCCGTTGCGACACGCATCAGCATCTCTCCGCCGTTAATATCAGGACCGATACCCATAATCTTAAGGCCCAGTGCGCCAAAGCAGGAATACACAACGCACCAGAAGATGCAAATCAGTGACTGCGCAACATTGTTGGTCATGAAAACAGACAGTCTGGAGTGACCTGAAATGATCTTGTTGCGGACAAATCCGTCACTTGTGTCCTTACCGATATAAAGGCAGGTAAACAGTGCCATGAACTTGGGCATTTCGGCAAAGAAAGCCGATAGTATGAGCCATGTGACGTATTTTTTCTCGTCGGCTTTCATATTAAGTGCGCCGAAAGAGATTCCGTTGTCGGTGATGTTGAGCGTAAACATCAGCCTGTAGAAACCGGAAACAAAGATCGGCCAAACAACACAGTAAGCCGTAATGATCCAGAAGAACAGGTTCATCCTGATCCTTCTTAATTCAAATCTGAGAAGTTTACCCATTGCCGTGACCTCCCACCAGATTGATGAAATAGGTCTCAAGGTCGGTATCACGGGTGCTGACACGGGCAATATTGATGCCCTTCTGTGCTGCTTCCGTTACTACTTCGGTCAGATTGAAGACACCCTTGGCCTTTACGATGCCTGTCTGCGGATCGATCCTGACTTCAAGTCCTCTTCCCTTCAGGACCTCAGCAAGACCTTCAGGATTTGCGGAATAGAAATCTGACTGGATGCCGCCTGCATTTTCGACTTCTTCAGTCGTAACCTCACGCACGATCGTTCCGTCCTGAACGAACGCAAAATTCGTTGCAAGCTTAGAAAGCTCGGAAAGGATATGGCTTGAGATTATTATCGTTATCCCCTTTTCGCGGTTTAAGCGGAGCAGGAGATCTCTTACCTGGATGATACCTTCAGGATCGAGACCGTTGATGGGCTCGTCAAGTATGAGCATGTCGGGGTTTCCGGCCATTGCCATGCCTATGCCGAGTCTCTGGCGCATACCGAGCGAGAACCTGCCGGCCTTTTTCTTGCCGGTGTGAGCGAGGCCAATGAGTTCCAGGATCTCGTCGATAGAGTCATCTATCTTGAGACCGAGGTTCATGTACTGAAAGATCAGGTTATCACGGGCAGACTTTGTTGAATAAACGGAAGGGAGTTCAACAAGAGCGCCCACCTTGCCGTAACCCTTGTGGTCAAAACCGTATTCCACCTTACCGGATGTAGGCTTCTGGAGGCCGGAGATTATCCTCATGATGGTGGTCTTACCGGCACCGTTCTTCCCGACAAGTCCGTAGATCGAGCCTTTCGGGACTGCAAAAGACATCTGCTTCAAGACCTCATGCTTGCCGTAATTCTTGCAAACATCAGTAACTTTAAGCATCATTTCCGATGAATTTTCCATTGATGACCCCCTGTTCCAAAAGTCATTTTCCTGAAAAACATATTAACATAAACGGCAGGCGTTTTCTTTAAGGCCTGACAAAGCGTGAGGCCCGGCTTCCGATAACGGAAGCGGCAACGATCTTAATCAGATCGGGGATAATAAATGGTATTACACACCATCCGAGTACTGTTCCCAAACCGACAGGGCCGGTCTGAGCCGCATAAACGGTCATGAACCAGATTACTCCCACTGTATAGAGAACCAGTTCAAAAATAAGCGAGTTAACGATGCCGAAAACTATTCTTTTCGCAGGTGTTGTCATAAGACGGGCGAAGACCAGCTTCTCAAGAAGCCAGAATAGCAGCGAAGATACAATAAAGCCAGTCAGAAATCCGCCCGTAGGGCCAATAAAAGCGGCAGGACCTCCTTTGAACCCTGCAAAAACAGGAACTCCGACCGCACCAAGCGCAAGGAAAACAGCAATCGCTATGGTTCCGCGCCTGCCTCCGATCGTAAGAAGAACAGCCAGTACCGCCAATGTCTGAAGAGTTACGGGAACCGGGCCGACCGGTATAGAGATCCAGGAACACACGGTGATCAGAGCTGCTGAAACAGCTATGATCGTTATGTCATAAGCCTTATTCTTAACCGGTTTGTTTTGGGATTCCGTCACGATTGTAAACCTCTTCAGCTTTAAACTTTACAATCGCATTATAATCGTATTCACGGAAATATCAACTGTATTCAAAAACAAAGGGCACCGCACTAAAGCGGCGCCCCTTAATTATCCTTTTATCCTGCAGGGATTACTGTCAAACCCCTGCTTTGTTCATAACGAACGCAATTATATTAGGCAGATACGCATCGAGGAAAAGAATTATCGTCATTGTGATGTAAAGCCAAAGGGCTTTGTCTGAAATAAGCATCTTTCTTACCACCTTGTGGCTGGGCTCGCCTTTCATCATGTTGAGAGCAAGCATCTTCCTCTTCAGTCTCTTAACAAACTTAACGATACCGATGATCCCGATCGCCAGGACTCCGCCTGCCCACGCAATAGCAAGCACAGCGCAGACCTTTGACAGAAGCGACATATCTTCAGCTCTTGATGTAAGTATTCCCTGAAGCAGAGTCTGAAGAACAAGCGCACTCGAAAGGTTGATAGCCATATGCAGGAAGATCGTGTAACGGATGCGTCCGGTGCGGATGTAGATATATCCGAAGAGCATACCGATAAACGCTGCAAAGAAGAACTGTGAGAAGTTTCCGTGAAGCAGACCGAACATTATACCGGACAACACTATACTTACGTATTCACCATACTTGATCGTCCTGTCGATAAGCACCTTACGGAAGATAAGTTCTTCGAAAACAGGAGCGCCTATGCCGACAACAAGCGTTCTTATGACAACATTCGAATTCTCCATCAGGTTCGAAGCATTGTTCAGATTACTTCCGGTAAACGGCGATGTAAGCGCGGTGTGGATCGGGTTGCCGATCATTGAACCTGCAAGGATCAGTGCTTCACTCATGCACAGGAACGTAAACCACTGTGAAAATGAAATGCTGTGCTGTTCGATCCTGACCTTCGGTATACCCTTCATCAAAAGCCAGATGAATGGGAAACCGATGAGATCTACAGCAAGAACAACAAGGCCGAATGAGATAGACGTCTTATACGCCTTAACTACAGAAGGAACCGTAAGTGCAAGAGCTAAAGATCCTACAAACTGGATAAGCAGGAATACTACGCAGAACGCTGCATACCTGGCACCAACAGCCGAGATGCGGTTTTTCAGGCCGTCGATGAATTCAGGATCTCCGGGATTATCGGGTTTCTTGGGCTTTGCCCTGTAGTCCGGCTTAGGAGCCTGATTATATACGGGAGCATAAACAGGCTGCGCTACGGGAGCGGGTGCAAATACCGGCTGTACAGGTGCAGGCACATAACTTTGAACAGGCTGTACCGGTACCGGGACAGGCGCAAAGACCGGCTGAGCATACTGTGCAGGCTGCATTGTCTGAACAGGCATCTGATAAGTAACCGGGACCTGATACAGCTGCTGGACCGGTGCGGGATATGCGGGAGCCTGATATGCAGGCAGCTGATAAGTCACAGGGGCCTGGTAAACAGGTGCGGGCTGATACACGGGCATCTGATGTACAGGAGCCGGCTGACCGCAGTTGGAGCAGAATCTTCCGGTGTTCTCCCTTTCGCCGCATGCATTGCAGATCCACATTCCCGGAGCAGAATAACGCTGTGCGGGAACCTGGTAACCGTATGCACCCTGATTTGCAGCAGGCTTTACAGGCGGTTCGGGTACTGCTGGTGCAGTTCCGTCATAAACCTCAGTCTCTGCAGGTTTGACCTGTTTGTAGAGTACTCCGAGAACGATAAGAACTGCCAAAAGCGTTACGCCTACTATAGTCGTGACCACAAGATCTGCATAACTCAGCTTGCTGACACTTACTGGCGATATGCTTGTCTTGATGTTTACGGATACAGTTCCGTTCTCTTTGAACTTGGAGAACTGGACCTTTTTCAATGCCTCTTTGAGAGTGATGTCACCGATGGAAGCATCCAGATCAGCTACATAATCCTTGAAGTCCTGCTCGGAAGTAATGTATCTGTACTCAATGCAGATAGTTCCTTTTTTGAACTTGTAATCTTTCTCGACTGTTTCGCCGTTGAAAAGGATTAAAGCATCTACCATCGTTCCTTCGGTATCGAAGACCTCGCTGCCGATAACAAACGTCTTGGACTTGAGATTGGGATCGAAAGTTATTCTGTATGCACCTTCCTTATCGATCTTCTTCTCGTACTTAAACACGTTTTCGCGCGGCAGGCCTTCAGTAAACTTCTGGGTATTCTTTACTTGCTTTGCAGCTGTCGCGCCGGTTCCGCCAACCTTGTTTTTTGTGGCAACGAAAATAACGGAAAACCCCAGTGCTATCGTAAGCACCAGGGCTGTTATCCATAAGATTATTTTTGTAATCTTCACCCTTATATCCTCCGATATATTAATTCCGACAATAATATATCATAGAGGTCAAGCGTGAATTTAGGAGAGTTTGAGGTAAATTCCTTATTCTTCGCCGTAAAAAACGGTAAAAGCACTGTTGGAAAGTTCGCCGTTAGCTTCGGAAACAGGTGAACCGTCCTCAAGAGAGATCTTGTACTTCTGCTGTCCGCTTCTTCCTAAAGCCGTCTCGCCGTCAAATCCCAGGAGCATTGTATAGAACGCATCCGTAAGAACGCCGTCGAGAAACTCCCTTAATACTTTCTCATCTGCCGAAGGAGCTCCGAGGTTCTTAAGCAATGTGCCCGCAGGTGATTCTCCGCGGCCGAAATATGAAGAAAGCATTCCTTCCTTCTCATCTTTAAGTGCCTGAGCAAATTCCTGTGCTGTCATGTCCGGAATCCTCCGTAAATCAGATTTCTAGTCAGGAGGCAATTATAGTGCCTCAGATTCGAAAAATAAAGCGTACAATTAATTATATCACCCGAAATTTGTCAAATATATATGGTTTCTTTCTAAAACAGGGCCGTTTTGAGCAATTTTTGCAGTGTTTTAGTCAAAAAATGTACACCAAGGAGCTAAAAGATAATGAATGTGATCTTTGAAACCGAAAGACTCTATCTGAGGGAAATGGTCCCGGAAGATTTCGATGCACTTTTCCTTGTCCTCGGAGATCCTTCCATCATGCTGCATTATCCTTATTCCTTCGACGAAAAGAGGGTCAGAGACTGGATCGACCGCAACATAAAACGCTACAAAGATAACGGCTTCGGGCTGTGGGCCGTATGCCTCAAAGAAACCGGTGAGATGATCGGCGATTGCGGACTTACTCTGCAGAACATCGAAGGTGAAATGCTTCCCGAGATCGGCTATCACATAAGAGCAAACTGCCAGCATAAAGGATATGCGAAAGAAGCCGCGAAAGGCACCATGGACTGGGCGTTTAACAACACCTCATACCCTGCCCTTTATTCATACTGCAAGTACACGAACATTCCTTCGCAAAAGACCGCGGAATCAATAGGCATGCATTTTGACCGCGAGTATCCTGACGAAGCAAACAAGATAACTCACGTATCCGTCATCAGAAGAGACGAATGGGAAAAGTTATTTTCCTAATGTGGCAAGCCACATCATGAACGTGCGGAAAAGCGCGATCAGGAACTGGGTTCCGAAGATACCTGCGGCAATAAGACCGAGTGTAATGAAGAATCTCTTGAAAGACTTCGGCCATGTACCTGCAACATCTCCTGTCTGTCCGTTTACGAGTACACGGTAGATAGTTCCGTGATAGTCAAACGATGTGATCCATATAGGCGCAAGAACATACTTCGCGCGGATGTTTCCGGCCTGAGGCGTCATGTCGATCTTAGCGATGCAGTCCGCGTCCTCTTTTCTCATGATCTGCTTTCTGATCATTTCATAGATCCTGTTCATAGCATTCTGCCAGGATGTTACACCGTCAATGGTATAACTCTCCGACCAGAAACCTGAAAGCAGGTTTGCATCGTATTCTTTCATGCTGGTAAAGTCGAATTTTGAAACGGACTTCCAGAAACTGTCTTTTTCCAAGCGTCCCGTAGCCATGATCGTCAGGTTCTTTACGGGCATCTGGCAGACATTGGTAGACTTGTGATATTTGGTGTACGTGTCATCGCCGCTGCCGTATGTTTTTCCGAACTTTCCGCTATACGGAGTATATGTATCGCAGTCAAAGACCCAGTAAGGAACATATACGCCTACAAGGTCCGTTATCTGCGCATTCTTGGCGATATCCATAGGAGCAAGTCTTCTCGCGGAGATCCACTGCTTGAAGATACCTTGAGCCTCGTCCTTGCTGATCCTGAAAGGAACGATGCCGGTAGGTTCAAGAACGCCTGCGACATCACCTGATTCCGTAATGGAATTGGATCCGCAATAAGGGCAAAGTCCCGAAATAGCACTTGTTTCAGATATAAAAGAACCGCCGCATGTTCCGCAGACGACCTGTTTCACTCCGTACTGAATACGGCGTCCGCCGTTATGCTGCAGTTCTTCGATCGTATAACCGACTCCCGGCGCAGCAGTAACGGTATTAAGAGCTACGTGGTTGCCGCAGAAATTACAGACCAGACCGCCTGTTGCAGGATCAAACGCAAGCGTACCACCGCATGAGGGACACTTGTTATCCTGTGAGGTTTCGTTCGGAATCTGTACAGGCGGCATCTGCTGATATGTAACTCCTGCCTGTGAAGGTGAAGGTGCAGCAGGCGCTGCGGGCGCATTGCCCATATTAACCTTCATCTGTTCTATGCGCTCCTGCTCTGACAGGTCCTTATACTGAGATCTTCCATCAAAGATATTTCCCATATTCCCTTACTCCTTATCCCTAATCAGAAGCCCTAATCCAAAGCGTATAAATATTCGCTCTAATGATTATTATATCAAAATTGCAGGATTAGAGAATAAAAAACGGGAGCTCTAAACGCTCCCGTTCTTTGCGGAATCAATATATCTATTTCTTAATCGGTATGGTTAATGATGAGTGTAACAAGATCTTTTTCTCCTTTACCGGCACTCCGGGAAGCGCTATCCTTCTCCAGCGCTTTACTGACATGAATAGCGCTTCCCTTAAGCCACCCGAAGTATAGCATTTAGCAATGGGGCAATATGCGTGAATGATGGGTGAAGGATGCGTGAAAACTGAGTGAATCAGGTGACAAGTTTTTGACACAGGACACCTTGACGCATAGATATTACTGCTGTATCATCACGGCATAAATCTTACAAACGGAGGAACACCAATGAGAAAGACCATCTGCTGAAGTTTATATACTGCCTCGCGGATAAGTCTTTTTATGTGTTCATTTATATTGCATTTTTATAAGCCGCGGCCGCTACTGTAGTCGCGGCTTTTGATTTATCCGGCAGAGCATTTTCGAAAGGATATTTCATGCCAATAATTAACATCAACAACTTAACATTCGGATATGACGGATCTGAAAAGGTCCTGTTCGACAATGTTTCGATCGTATTAGACACTTCATGGAAGTTAGCCCTTGCCGGCAGGAACGGCAGAGGCAAGACTACGTTTTTCAAGCTCCTAAGAGGCGAATTGCCTTATGGCGGAACGATAACCGGAGTGCCTGAGACAGTCATCTTCCCTATGGACGAACTGCCCGAAAACGAGGATTGGAAAGTCCGCAAAGAGCTTAATCTTATGGGTGCTGATCCCGACATCATGTGGCGGCCAATGGATACTTTGTCAGGCGGAGAAAGGACCAAGCTGATGCTTGCCAATCTCTTTGCGTCAGACGGCATCTACCCTCTCATCGACGAGCCGACAAACCACCTGGACAGACAGGGACGTGAAGCAGTCGCAGACTACCTCGCTTCCAAAGAGGGATTCATCCTGATATCTCATGACCGCGCATTCTTAGACCGCTGTACCGACCACACGCTTGTCATCACCAAGACCGGCCTTGAACTTGTGGGCGCATCTTATTCGGTATGGTGGGAGAACAATGAACAGCGCATGGAAAGTGAGAAAGCACGCAACGACCAGCTCAAAAAAGAGATGAGCTCCATCGATGCTGCAATGAAGAAAAACGCGCAGTGGTCATCTAAGGCGGAAAGCTATAAGAACAGGGCCAATGCGCCTTCGAAGGTCGCCCAGAACCATTGGGCAAGAGCCTATGAGGGCGCCAAAGCCAAGAAACTCATGTCTCTTTCCAAGAATCTCGAGCAGAGAAATGAGCGCAAGCTAGAGGAAAAGCAGAGCCTGCTCAAGGATCTCGAACGCACCGAAACTCTTAAACTTACAGGCACAGAACACCACAACAAGATGCCGGTAATACTAAAGGATATTACCCTTAAGCGTTACGGAGAAACCGTTGTGTCAGGGTTTTCCCTTACCGTTGAACGCGGCAGCAAAATATCTATCCAAGGGAAAAACGGCTGCGGGAAAAGCACTCTCATAAAATATCTGGCAGGACTTGGTAAAGATGAAGGCATAACTGCCGAAGGAGACATCTACATCGCAAATGACCTGAAGATATCCTATGTGGGTCAGGATACTTCTTCCCTTAAAGGCTCACTATACGACATCGCTGATGAGCGCGGAGCGGATAAGACGATCTTCTCGACGATACTGATCAAGATGGGCTTTACGAAGGAGATGCTCTACAGGGACGTCTCTGCCCTGTCACTCGGGCAGAAGAAATTCGTCATGATCGCGCTTTCGCTTTGCGAACATGCCGATCTTTACCTCTGGGATGAACCGCTCAATTACATCGATGTCTATTTAAGGCAGGAAATCGAGCGTCTGGTCAAGTGTAACAATGTTACAATGCTCTTCGTAGAGCACGACAGCACGTTTTCAGAGGCTGTTGCTGACAGAGAAGTCAATATGTAAGATCAGATGCCTTTGCAGAATTCAACAATCTCGGTTTTACGGGGTTCAACATCTGCCTTATATTCGACGGAAGTAAGACCAAGATGACCCGTACATCCGATCTCCAGATGACCGTAGAAGTGTTCGATGCTGCCGATTATCTTCTCACATTCAGGCATATTCGGGCCGGTTCTCAAAGCAACGGCATAGCCTTTCTTCCCGGGCTTGAGGCAAGCGTGAGGCTCGTGGGTATTGCACCAGGGGGTAACTCGGTCTATGAATGCTTTGAACTGGCCGGGAATATCTGCCCAATATGATGGTGCTACTGAGACGATGATATCAGCAAGATCAAACTCATTCATGATCTCTCTGATAACATCAGCATCAGGCATCACACACTTTGCGGTCTTATGGCATGACCGGCAGCCTTTGCAGAAAGCGAAAGTGTAATCATCAATGCAGATACTCTTCGTGTCATATCTTGCCCCGAGCTCTGAGCAGATAATGTTAACGATCTCGGCTGTTGCACCTGTCCTTACGGGACTGCAGTTGATAACCAGTGCTTTCATGCTTTCTCCTTTGCAAAGGATTATTCATAGGCTAATTAAAGCATTACGGGAAACCTCAAACAATAAACAAACCGCAATGCCGGTGTCTCTTAAGCAACAGATCATACTGAGTCTGTTGCTTATCTTTTATCTTTAAGTATTTCCATAAAGATATCAACATCATTACGGTCATACTCTCTGAAACCGCATTTTTCATATACGTGAAAAGCGCGCGCATTATCCGCATAAACAGCCAGATATATTCGTTCCAGACCAAGCTCATCAAAGCCGTGATCGATCATTCGCAAAAGACATTCCTTGCCGTAGCCTTTGTCCTGCATGGATGCCGTGATCACGATTCCCCATTCCGCCTCTTTATAGACGCGGTTAAAGAATTCCGTGTTGCCGATGAACTTTCCGGTGGATTTTTCGATCATGGAATACATCGTAGCTCCGCCTTCGATCTTCTCGGTCATGAAAGCGCGCTCTTCCTCTTCGGTGTAAGGTTCTCTCCTGTCACCGATGAAACGTGCTACCCGCTCGATGTCGTTGACCATCTCAAGATACTCGGGAACGAGATCGAGCGTAGGCTTAACGAAAAGTATTCTTTCTGATTCAAATAAGACTTCCATGGTTTATTTGCAGGCAACGCCTTCCTTTTTGCAGATTCTCCATGCTGCGAACTTACCCTGTACTGCTGCCGGGGGCAGTCCGCCGGAACCCATGTTCCACTGACCTGCGATAAAAACATTCTTAAGCTGCTTGATAACGCCGGGTGTTGTAACTGTCTTGGAATTCTTATCGGCGACAAATGACATATACGCACCGTTAAATGAGTTGCAGCGTGAAGCATATGTGGCAGGAGTCCATGTATCTATGCAGCGGATCTTTCCTTCTGCTTCTGGATAACGCTTGACGATCTCAGCCATGAGCTTGTCAGCGTAATCCTTTCTCCTTGCCTCATAAGCATCAGGATCCTTTTTCGCAAGATCGATCCACTCAAGGCAGTCTTCAATGTACTGTATAGCCTTGACCTGTACGAGCGTCTTGCCTTCGGGTGTGATAGTCGGATCGTAGTCATAGCAGAGCGTTCCGACAGCATTCATCTTGGTGCGTCCGATCATAGGGCCGTCACACTTCCAGAAGCTTGTATCCGCAGGCATTCCGACCTTGCCGTCGATAACATAGAAAGCGTGGAACTTCGAAAATGTTGAGTAGTGCTCCTTATCATCGAAAACAGCCTTCATCTTCTTAGGCATATATTCAGCCGGAATGAGCTTTGTGAACATGTGGTTGGCATCTGTTGCGCCGATAACATAATCCGCATTGACTTCGCTGCCGTCCTCAAGAAGGACTCCGGAAGCCTGGTTGCCGGCAATGACTACCTTTTTGACGGGACAGTTAAGGTGAAGGTTTCCGCCTGATTCCTTGTATCTGTCGCATATCCTCATTGCAGCGGGAAGCGATCCGCCGACCGGAATGTCTCCGCTGCCTGAAGTGATGGTTGCATATGAAACTATAAAAGAGAAAGCCTGTGTGTTAGCAGGATGCATCATCGTGAATGCTTTTCCGAGAACGGGGCTCTTGAATGAATCAGCAAGATCCTGAAGGCTCATTCCGGCATAAGCCTTATTGATGGCGCCCATGCCTTTGAGGAAAGGCCAGAACTTCTTGAGTTCCTTAGGTCCGAACTTATCCATGGGTTTGTTGGCAGGAACCGTGAACACTTCGCCTATCTTTACTGTATTAATAAACTTCTCTATGTTATCCGCATCTTCAGGAGAAATCTCGAGCATCTCTTTTCTGGTTCTCTCAAGATCGCGCCAGAAAGTAACCGTCTTTCCGTCTGCCGTATATGAGAAGAACTTATCCTTGGAACACATCTTTACGTCGTCACCGAGCATGCCGATTTCTTTCCAAAGTTCATACATCTCACTGCCGTCAGCCTTACTGTTTGTAAGCCAGTCAATGCAGTTATCGATGTAGAAGCCCTCACGCTTCCAACCTGTAAGTTCACCGCCTCCGATGGGATTTTTCTCATAAATGTGCGTTTCAAATCCGGACTTCTGCAAAACAATGCCAGCTGTAAGACCGGAGATTCCGCCGCCGATGATGATTACCTTTTTCATCAAAGCACCCCTCCTTAAGTCAATACATAAAAGACTATCACTAATGAAGATTAATACAAAATAAAATTAATAATATAAGGCATGCCCACGTTTTCACGCATTTTTGCCGTCAGATTCACAAGTTCAGATCAAATGTGAACGATATAGTTAAGACATCACATTAAGAAAGGACGTGATGCTGCTGAAATATTAAACAAATTGTAAACGATTTAGACCAGAGTTATAGTCTCAAATCGTAATCCCATTCAAAAAACTTTCCTTTGTGTAAGGGCTGGTAATGCTATTATCAGCCCTTTTTATGCATTTTAATCAGCCAAGGAGTATCCGTATTGTGCAATTTGTAAATTTTCAAATTTTGTTCTTAAATGTGAAGACTTTGTGAACTAATTGTGTTATAACTATTTCGTAAGAGTTAATAATCTACATCAGGAGGTAGTATTATGAAAAAGCTTAACAAGTCACGTAAGGGATTTACATTAGTAGAAATGGTTCTCGTTATTGCAATCATCGTTATTCTCGCAGCAGTTCTCGTAATGGGTATCGGAACTTACCTCGAAAGAGCTCGTGCAGCTGCTTCTTCAGCAACAAAGCACAACAGCTCTATCTCTGTAGTCGTCAGCCAGATCGATGCTGAACTCTCATAATCAAGAATAACCAAGAATCCATCTGAAAGGGGCTCACGGATCTTCCGCGGCCCCTTTTCCTTTGCTTTTATTTGTGAACTGGCTTTTTATTTCGCGATCGGAGCACTCCAGGCCATCTTTCCGTCTTCTGAAACCAGTTCGACTCTGACATATTTGTCCACTCCTGTGAACGTATATCTGGCAAAACCGTTCTTCGCATCCTGCACCCTCTGCGAATCCCATACGCAATTAGACAGGAATAGTATCTTTGATGCTCCCCTGCACTCCACGGCGATCGTATTGCCCGCGCGTCTGATCGCAACAAACTCAGGCCCCTGGCTTGCATAGAACTCTCCGTTCTTAATGGCGGTCAATATCGCTTCTCGTGTAAGCTCCTTTGCCTTTACCATTATGTAGTTCTGCGTCTGCTCGCCGCTGTACATATGGCAGTCATCTGAAGCGAAAGGCCTTACCAGGCATCCGTTGTCAGCCCAGATATCGAAATAATGTGAAGCGTCGGCACGTCGTCCGTTAAAGAAGTCCACATTTGAAACCGTATTAAATACTTCAGCGCCTGCTATTCCCTTGCATCTCGCAATGTCTTCAGGATTCATAATGGACCAAGCGGGATGCGCGAGTATGGCAATGCCTCCGGCCTCCGTGATAGCCTCGATTATCTTTTCCGGGGGAATCGTATGATCGACCTGATCAAATGCAGGCCTGTCCATTCCTATTCCGAGGATATGAAATACCTTTGTATGCACCATGTCACCGGTATCGTATTCCACGCCGGAGATCTCAAGCATGCTTCCGTCCTTCGAAGGAACATCCTCACTCATTTTCCAGTGATCGGTGACGGCTATGAAATCATATCCTGCCTTACGGTATTCCTCACGCGCGCTGACGGGATCGAGCTTTCCGTCCGATTCCGTAGTATGCATATGAAGGTTACCTCTGAACCATCTGCCTTCACTTTCAAACATATATTGCCTCCGTTAAAAAGCTTTTATTCTTAAAGCCACATTCTCTTTGAGATTCTCATAGAAGAACTTGATGTCATAGACATGGTATTCGCCTTTCTCAAAGCAGGACGGACCCGGTTTAAATTCTTCAGCAGTAACATCAGTTACCTTGAGAGATCCTCTTTCAGGATCGATATAACAGCCTGTCAGATTCTTTACGGTGGTTCCGTCCATCAGCAGAGTGCCTTTGTTAAGCGACTTATCCGCAGGTGTTGAATCAGTCTTCCAGTTAAGCGGATTTATCGATCTGCATTTCATTCCTTCCGGAACCACGAGCGACTTCCTGATATCTTCAGACTCACAGTCGTAGCAGATTATAACGCCAGTATCAGTCTCTCCCTGCGCAGGCTTAAGGTGCGGATATTTAGCTATATCCTCATCCGTAAGACGCCAGCCGATGGCGTAGCACGCTACAAGAACTTTCTTTACGGCAGGATCATTGCCGTGGTCTTTCAACAGCCTTATGCACATATCACCGCCCTGCGAAAAACCGGCAAGAACAAGCGGTCTGCCGTGATTGCAGTTCTTTATGTAATAGAGGAAAGCATTCTCGATGTCAGCATATGCGGTATCGAAATACTTCGCAGATTCAGATTCATCCATACTGTAAACTTCAATTGCCACCTGACTGTAAAAAGGAGCATAGATGGAACACGAATCAGAATAAAGTGCCTTCTGTTCACTGATCCCACTGATAAAACTTCTCTTGATCGACGGATCCTTAACGTTCATATTCTTATTTCTGCCGTTGGCAACATAAACCGTGGGACAGATTACGAAGCAGTCGGCTTCTTTTATGCTGTCACCGTCATTAAAGCAGGCCCATAGTCCGGCCTGGGAATAATCAAGGCTGCTCTTTACCGCCGCCTTGGCGCCGGACGTGCCGGAGCATGACGATACGAGCGCGCAGGAAGCAATAATTAATGCTGCCAGTACGCGTATCCTGATTCTATTATTGTTTAAAACTTTAATTCGCATACGGATATTTTATACTTCTTTTCACATGCAACAACAGGACAATAAAAACCGCCGCGGAATTACCGCGGCGGCCATTCACAATAATTATTTTACTGAGCAGGCAAATAATTACTGTTTCTTGTTGCCTTTCTTAGACTGAATCTCAAATACGACTGCTCCGAGGAGTACGAGTCCTTTAACGATCTTGATCCAGTCCTGGTCAACGCCGATAAGCGACATGCCCTGGTTGATGACACCGATGAGTGTAGCACCTACTACCATTCCTACGATCGTACCTGAACCGCCGTATGCGGAAACGCCGCCGACGATACAAGCTGCGATAGCATCAAGCTCGAATTCCTGACCTGCAAAAGCATTTGCAGCACCTGTTCTTGCTGTTACGACTAACGAAGCGATAACCGTAAGGATCGACATGTTGAGGTAAGCTGCGAACATGATGAGCTTATTGTTGATACCGGAAAGCCTTGAAGCTTCAGCATTGCCGCCGACTGTCATGAAGTGACGTCCGATAGTAGTCTTCTCGGTGATGATTCCGTAAAGAACGAGTACACCAACGATCCAGAGGACTACTACAGGCATACCGCTGTCCAAAGCGAACTCAATGGTAAGGAACATGATTACCGCAACTATGATTACGCTCTTAACGACAACATACCAGAAAGGATCAGCATTGTATCCCTTCTTTGCTTTGTTTGCACGTGAGTAGAACGAAAGGAATACTACAAGTGCTGAAGCAACGATACCGAAGACCAGACAAGGGATATTTAGTTCGCCCCAAGGTGTCTCGAAGAGCCTGCCGCTGAAGATATTCAGCAATGACTTCGGGAAGTTGGAGATTGCGTTAGTCGTAGATGCAGTTGTAAGCATCTGTGTTCCGAGACCACGGAATGCGAGGTAACCTGCGAGTGTAGCGATCCACGGAGGTATCCTGACGTAAGCGATGAGGAAGCCTAAGACCGCACCGTATAACAGAGCGATACCGACAGCGATAAGGAGTACAACCGGAGTACTGAGAGGAGTTGCGGGTGTTACGAGAACACTTGTCATCTCTCCATTTACTTCCTGCATTTCCCATACGCCAAACCACTTGTTTAAGAGGTCGTTTTCGACGGAGAAGAGACCAACGGCTGCTCCGGCGAAGCAAACGAATGAACCTACTGAAAGGTCGATGTTACCACCGGTGAGCATACACATGAGCATGCCTGCACCTAAGATGAAAACATATGCGTTCTGCTCGATGAGTGATGTAACGACTGAAGGATCGAGCATGTTCGTACCCTTGAGTGCAGCCGCCATGACTACGAAAAAGACATATATTACGAAAAGTGCTATGGTCATTACGTTCTTTTTAAGAACATTCTTCATACTGAACTTATTCATGCCTTAGCACCTCCCTTCTCTGTTGCTACAACGCTTGTGGCCTTTTTCTTGCCACCTTTTCTTCTCATCTGCATGATTACGTCAAAGAGAACCGCGACGATAAGAACGATACCTTTAACGACTTTCTGATAGTTAACAGGTGTCTGTGCGATGGACATGCCCTGGTTGATGATACCGCACAGAGCTGCGCCGATGATAACGCCGCCGACCGAACCTGTTCCGCCGTATGCGGAAGCACCGCCGATGAAGCATGCAGCGATAGCATCCATCTCATAACCGACACCGTAAGTAGGAGTTGAGCCCTGAAGTCTTGCGATATTCAAGACACCTGCAAAACCTGAAAGGAGACCCATGAGTGTGTATGCAGAGAACATAACTTTTCTGGTATCGATACCGGAAAGTCTTGTCGCTTTCTCGTTACCGCCGACAGCATAGAGATTACGTCCTAACGTAGTCTTAGTCGTGATGTAAGCAAAGATTCCGAGAACAAGAGCGATCCAGATAAGTGCTGTAGGAATACCCTTGTAGCAAGCGAGCTTATAACCGAACCACTCGAGTACGAGTGCGATCAGTACAGTCTTAATGACTACTGTTGAAAGCGCATCAACCTTGTAGCCCAGTTTGATAAGTCTCTTACGGTTAACGAATGTGTAGACAACGATTCCGATCGCGATGATCGTGAAAACGACGAGACATGTAACGTTAACCTGCTGAGTCAGGAGCATGTTGAGCTCTGTGGAAGTACTCTTTGCTGATTCAAGAGCTCTGCCCTGAAGTTCACGGCCATCGATCTGCGCATTAAGCTGTGCGATCGTTGCTCTGATCTCATCAGCATTTGTTGTGAATTTTCCTGTTGTTTTCCAATTAATGTAACCTGCCTTGTAAGGAGCAAGCTTATCAGGAATGCTTGAACCGGGAATGTAGCAGGAATCGCCGCCGCCGAAGATGTTAAGGAACGGTCTGTTATCAACATCAACAGCGAAACCTCCCATGATGATGTTAGCAAGACCTCTGAATGCCAACATGCCTACGAGAGTAGCAATAAAAGGAGGCACTTTAACATATGCGATCCAGTAGCCATGCCATAAGCCTACCAAGAGGCCCATGGCAAGCATAGCGATTACTGCTACAGGCCATGCTGCTGTCGGAAGATTCTTCAACATAATTGCTCCGACACCGCCAGCAAGGCAGACTACTGAACCTACTGAAAGGTCGATGTTACCGCCAGTGAGAATGCACAGGAGCATACCGGTTCCGAGGACGAACACGTATGCGTTCTGTGAGATCAAGCTGTCGATATTCATCGGGTATAAAGTTCTGCCAAAGGTTATGTAGTAGAAAACGAAAACGACTACAACCGTGGCAATAAGCATCATGTATTTTCTTAAGAAACTGGTTACTTTACTTCCGCCCATCTTATGCCTCACTTCCTTCGCCATCAGCGCTGTTTGCTTCACCGCTAACACCTACGATGCAGGCCATGATATTTTCCTGTGTCGCTTCGGAAGCTTTCATCTCTCCAACGATCTTTGCCTGGTTCATGATATAGATCCTGTCGCTCATTCCGATAACCTCAGGAAGTTCGGAAGAGATCATGACAACTGATTTTCCTGCCTTTGCAAGATCATTGATAATGCAGTAGATCTCATACTTAGCACCGACGTCGATACCTCTTGTAGGTTCATCAAGAATGAGAACATCCGGATTAGCAAACATCCATTTTGCAAGGAGGACCTTCTGCTGGTTACCGCCTGAAAGGTTTCCTACCAGCTGCTCAACAGAAGGTGTTTTGGTCTTAAGTTTCCTTACATATTCAACTGCAACTTCATATTCCTTATCCTGATCGATAAAGGAACCCTTGCTGACGCCCTTAAGGTTAGCAAGCGTCGTATTTCTTAATATGGAATTTGACAAAACAAGTCCGTTGCCCTTACGGTCTTCAGTAACGTAAGCAAGTCCTGCTTCGATAGCCTGCTTCGGACTCTTTAACGTTAAGGATTCCCCGCGGAGCTTAAGATCACCGGAAATACCGATTCCGTATGAACGGCCGAAGATACTCATTGCAAGTTCTGTTCTACCCGCACCCATGAGTCCGTAGATACCTACGACTTCACCACGGCGTACATTGATCGATACATTATCGCAAACCTTTCTCTCTGAGAACTCCGGATGATAGACGGTCCAATCCTTTACTTCCATCATGACATCACCGATCTCGACATCGTGACGTTTAGGGAATCTGTCGGTGATCTCACGACCAACCATGCCTTTGATGATCCTTGCTTCGGATATCTCTTCGGCTCTGTTATCAAGAGTCTCGATCGTAGAACCGTCTCTTACGACCGTGATCTTATCTGCAACATATGAGACTTCGTTGAGCTTGTGGGAAATGATGATCATCGTCATTCCCTCTTCCTTCTGAAGCTTCTTCATAAGGTCGAGCAATGCTCTTGAATCAGTCTCGTTAAGTGATGATGTAGGCTCGTCAAGGATAAGGAGCTTGGCATTCTTAGCCAGAGCCTTTGCGATCTCGACAAGCTGCTGTTTACCTGTACCAATATCTTTAATAAGTGTTTTCGATGAATCAGAAAGACCTACCATCTCGAGATATTTATCTGCCTGGGCATATGTCTTGTTCCAGTCGATACACCATTTGCTTCCCTGTTCATTTCCAAGGAACATATTCTCGCCGATCGTCATGTAAGGGATCAACGCAAGTTCCTGATGGATGATTACGATTCCTTTTTTCTCGGAATCCTTTATGTTATGAAATTCGCATACTTCGCCGTCGTAGATTATGTCGCCATCGTAGGTGCCTATCGGATATATTCCGCTGAGAACGTTCATAAGTGTCGATTTACCGGCACCGTTCTCGCCGACCAGCGCGTGAATCTCCCCCTCTTCAACCTTCAAGTTGACATTATCGAGAGCCTTAACGCCCGGAAAAGTTTTGGTTATGCTCTTCATTTCAAGCAAAACTTTTGCCATGTGTCGCCTCTTTCATTAATTCGTGATATAGCTGTGTGTTCGAAAAAGTCCTGTGTGTTCAAAGTAATGCTAAGCCTCAATATACAGGCGGGGTTTCCCCCGCCTGTAAAGGGCTTAAGTTGTTATGATTACTTGAGCTGATCTTCGGTGTAGTAACCGGAGTCGATGAGGATCTGCTTGTAGTTGCCAGCATCAGCAAATACAGGATCGCAGAGGTAAGAAGGAACTTCCTTCTTGTTGTTGTTGTAAGTGTTGTTTGTCTCTACCTTCTCGTTCTTGAGGATAGAAGAAACCATTGTAACTGTTCTCTCAGCAAGAGTACGTGTATCCTTGAATACGGACATTGTCTGCTTGCCAGCGAGCATGTTCTTAACGGAAACGATGTCGCAGTCCTGACCAGTAACTACAGGCCACTGATTTCCACGTCCAGCGCTGTTGTAACGAGCGTCGAGTGCGTTTACAACGCCCTGAGCTGTTGAGTCGTTGGAGCAGAGCCAAGCGTCGATATTCTTGTCAGCATAGTTAGAGCCGATGATGTTCTCTGCTCTGGACTGAGCTGTAGCTGTTGACCATTCAGGTGTAGCAACAGAAGCGAAATCCTTCTGGCCGGAAACTACTACGAGCTTGCCGGAATCGATGTAAGGCTTAAGAACGTCCATAGCACCGTTGAAGAAGAAACCTGCATTGTTGTCGCCGGGATCGCCTGCTGTGAACTCGATGTTGAAAGGACCAGCAGCGTTGTCAAGATCAAGCTTTTCCTTAACGAAGTTACCCTGGATCTGACCAACCTTGTAGTTGTCGAATGTAGCATAGTAGCTAACATTTGTGTTGTCCATAAGGAGACGGTCATAAGCGATAACAGGGATCTTCTTTGCAGCTGCCTTATCAAGAGCTGTACCGAGAGATGAAGACTCGATAGCTGCGATTACGAGAACCTTACAACCGGAGTTGATCATGTTCTCAACCTGTGAAAGCTGAGTGTCGGCCTTGTTACCAGCATACTGAAGGTCTACTTCGTATCCTGCAGCCTCGAACTTCTGCTTCATGTAATCGCCGTCCTGATTCCATCTCTGGAGATCCTTAGTAGGCATCGAGACGCCAACCTTTTTCTTTCCAGAACCAGCGCATCCTGTTAATGCTGCAAATGCGATAGCAGCACAGAGAATTGTTCCAAAAATCTTCTTTAGCATTGGAAAATTTCCTCCTAATTTAGTGTGTCGGCATTACCTGCCACATACAAATTAACACTCGTTATATAGGAGATACTTATCGAGATTCTTGATATTTTTGACTGATTGCTCAAAACACCGGACGGGGTTTAGCACATTTTTGCTTCAAATGTAACAAAAATGATAAATATATGCTATTTTTTACCGTTTCCTATGTTCATGTAGACCTCCTCATACTGATGGAAGCCGCTGTTTATTATTATTTCGTCTATATTTTCTTTAAATACGCCGACAGGTTCGATAGCAATATATGGAATCTCATGCTTGCCGTCGTTGAACTTTGTTACATTCTCAAGAGTCTGTCCTTTTGCCAGCTTAACGGTACATTCGGCAGCAAGGACCGCAAGTCTTTCAACAGGCTTATAGACCGTCATGAGCTGTGTGCCCTCAACTATCCTCTGGCAAGCCTCAAGATCGGCATCCTGTCCGACGGTATAGATCTGACGTGACAATCCGCGTTCGGCAAGTGCATGTATGACCTCGCCTGCGAGAGCATCGTTGCCGCACATGATCGCTTTCGCTTCTTTAACGGTATCAATATTATTATTTATAAAATCATATGCTATTTCAGGTTTCCACTCATCACAGTTGCAGCTCGCCAGAACATTCAGCTTGTGGTCCTGGCATGCCTTATCAAATCCGTTCATGACCTGCTCGACGTTATAGTCGGTCTTAGGACCCATTACCTTTATGATTCCCGCACCGTCTTCGATCTTTTTGCAGATACCGTTTCCCATTGCCATGCCGACCGCTTCGTTATTAAATGAGATATAAAGGCTGCATCCTGCGTTTCTTACTATTCTGTCATAGCAAACAACCGGAATGCCGGCACTTTCGGCTTCTTCGATGACCGGTGTGAGCGCATCCGAGTCAATGGTTACGATAACGATCGCATCGACTTTGCTCTTGATGAAATACTTTATCTGCGAGATCTGCGTATCAACATCTCCGTTAGCTGACTGGACATTTACGTCAGCTCCGAGACCGTTTGCCGTTGATACGAAAACATCACGATCCCTGATCCATCTCTCGATGACGAACGAGTCGAAACTCATTCCTATGGTGCATGAATCCTTTTTCGTAGGCTGGTTATTTCCGGGATTTTTATACTCTTTACTGCAGGATGTAATAAGGAACACTAATGCCAGAATGAGAACAAATACTGATCTTTTCTTCATTTGTGCGTTACCTCCTTATACTCCGTAGGCGTAACACCAGTTACCTTCTTAAATATCCTCGAGAAATAGTTCGGATCTGAATAACCTACCTCCGAGCAGATCTCCTTCATGGAAGCATCGGAATCCGCAAGCAGTTCCTTTGCTCTCTCTATCCTGATATTCGTCAGATAATCTATGAAGTTTACTCCTGTCTTGTTCTTGAAAAGCTTTGAAAAATAGTACGGACTTATGTCGAACTTTCTCGAAATGTCATCAAGAGACAGATCCTTACTGTAGTTTGCGTCAATATAATCCTTGGCTTTATCAACAGCGCTGACGGTCTTATCCTCATGAGCGGAATTGATCATGGTGACGGCCTTTTCGATGTGCTTTACAAACCAAAGCCTTAATTCATTTGCGTTCTCGATCGAACACACCTCAGGCAGATACTCTGACCTTGAACGGAAGTGATATACGTGACCGCCCCTGCTGTACGCAAGACGTTCTGCCCACAAAACAAACTCAAGGACCTTGAGCCTGATATCAGAAACAGTTCCTCCCGAGCTGTTGTTCATCCAATCGAAGAACCTGGTAGCCTCATCAGTCGCTGCCTGAACCTGACCTGCTTCGACCGAGGCGAAAAGCCTCTTCTCATACTGAAGAGGATAGCTCTCATCATATTCGCAGCTGACGCTGACATCGTCCGCATGTGCAACTCTTTCCTCCGAACGCACGAGTACCGCGATCGCTTCGCTGTATGATTCGGAAACGGTAGCGATCGGACGTACTGACCCTATTCCGATCCTGAACTTGATGCCGAAACGGTGATCGAGCTTATGAGACATCTGTCTTGCTTTTTCTACGATCTCAGTCCTTTTGTTATAGGAAAGGTCTCCCTTCTCATACGGGATAAGGATCGGCAGCTTATTGCCCATGACTGAGCCTATGACGCCATGGAAATAATCTTCGATCATGAGTCTTAAGTCAGAGTAATTGTTCTGAAGTTCGATCGATGCAGGAACAGCGCCCTTCATATAGTTTCCTACCTGCTCGCTTCCGCTGACGATAACCATCATGTAACCGAACTGTTCCTTGATGCCCAAAAGGTTCATGTAGTTATCGATATCTTCCTGGAAACGCTCGCGGAACAGAAGATTCTGGATCAGACCGTTTTCGATGATAGGCATGACTGTCTCGAACTTTTCTTTGATCTCGAGTTCCTCACGGCGCATCTTTCTCTCTGCATCAACAGCGGACATAGCCTTTTTCAGGACCTCGACGATACGCATCTTGTCGAACGGTTTGTTGATGTATTCGAGAACTCCAAGATTGATCGCTTCTTTGGCATAGTCAAACTTGTCATATGCCGAAAGGACGATAAACACGATATTCGAGTTGTTCTTCTTGATCTCCTTCATGGCATCGATGCCGTTTATTCCCGGCATTCTGATATCCATGAAAGCTATGTCCGGACGGAATGTCTCAGCCAGTTCGATGACGCTCCTGCCGGTCTTGGCAGACTGTATCTCACATTCACCCGGGAAATTATTCTCGATGATGAACTTAAGCGAATCTATGACTATACCTTCGTCGTCTGCTAACATTATCCTGTACATGTTCTTACTCCATAGGAATCTTAATGATTATCCTGGTTCCTTCCCCTTCATTGCTGATAATATCCACGCCTTCCCTGCTGTCGTAGAAAAGGTCGAGTCTCGATATAACATTGTTAAGTCCGATGCCTTTCGTCTCGTCGTATTCGGTTCCGGCGCTCTTCTCTCTGGCAAGTATCCTCTCAATGGTCTCTGCCGGCATTCCCGGTCCGTTATCGCTGACTTCTATGCAAGCCATTTCTTCCTTCTTATAGAGCGAAAGTACTACTTCTCCTCTTTCGCCGCCATCCTCTGTCTCATGAGTTCCGTATTTGATCGAATTCTCGACCAAGGGCTGGATTATCATGCTGGGTACCCTTACGTTAAGAAGCGTCTCATCAATGACCTTGCGGAACCTGATATCTCCGGAAAACCTTACATTCAAGATATAAATATAACTGTCAACAAGTCCGATCTCCTCCGAGATGGTAACGACTTCATTGTCCTTCTTAACATTATATCGGAAGAAGTCGGCCATATTCCTGATGTACTCATTTGTCCTGTCGGCACCCTCAAGCATCGCAAGCTGGGCTCCTGCATTCAATGTATTGAAAAGGAAGTGCGGATTGATCTGCGCCTGCAGGTACTTGAGCTGCGCATCCTTGAGGTGGTTTTCCATCAGAAGGCTCTTCTCCTTCATTGCGCTTTCAGTTACCATCTGAGCCCTGATGCGTCTGATATATTCCTTGATGCTCATGAGCATCTGGTTGAATGCCTTGGTAACATTTCCGATCTCGTCGTTATATCTGACCTCAAGCGGATCAACCTTTTCCGGGCTCTTATCGGATATCTCTTTTGCCTTTTCGGAAAGAGTGGTCAAAGGCATCGTGATCCTGCCGGTCATGATTATGATCAGTAGAACGTTCAACACTGAAACTATCGCAAATATCGACAGACACAGCGCTTCTGAAAACTGCATGGAACGCATCAGCTGTTTATAGTTTTCCGAGTTGTTCTTAAACTGTTCGTTGTTAAGACTGTAGATATAGGCATTCAGATAGTTATAGAGCTGCTGGCATTCCTGATATCTTTTCGTGTATTCCATTATGTTACGGCCGCGCTTTGCCGTAACTGCGGAATTTGCGACAAGCAGGTAGTTTTCGCTCATCATCCTGATGGTACGTTCCGTCAGTTTGCTGGTGTTATCCGTAGGAAGGCCGTTAAGATCCCGAAGCTGGTTCTTGATCTCCTGCTCATATTTGTAATATGTCTCAAGTTCATCGGTTCCTTTGGTTTCAAGGAATCCGGTAAGGCTCACATGGATCTTTTCCAAACTGTCAGAGATGTTGTTGAGGCTGATGTTACTCGAATAGACCTCATCCATCTTATAGAGCGCGGTGTTGAGATTAACATATACGAATATGTTGATTCCGAGTGATGCAAGAGACGTCAAAAGGAACACAAGTACGAGCTTGTGCCTCATCTTGAGATTTCTGAAGTAATGGTTAATCTTCTTCATTCTTTCCCTTGCCGCCGTTCTGCTGTCTGGTAGCGAGCGTATTGATCGTTACCATTTCATAATCCGTACTGAAATAAGAACTGACATTGCCCATTGTCTTATATTCGTTAAGCGCATCAACACAGTATTTCGCCATCTGCTCCGTTGCTACCGTGAACGTTGCCTGGATCGATCCGCGCTCTATCGCCTTAATAACGGTATCCGAATCGTAATAGCCCAGGATCTTCGTGTTTCCTACGCGGCTACTCTCGACTATGCACTGGTTGACGCTTCTGGTGATAATGTCGCTCAGGCAAACGATAACGTCAGGCAAAACGGTGTAGTTGTCCAGAAGGTCTTTCACGCTCTCCTGGATGCTGAAAGCCGTGGTACTCGTAATGTTTTCAGTGCTGATCTTTATCTGGGGTCCGGTAGGGTTTGCCGTAGCAGCCTTTGCCTGGATCGCCGAAAGGATCGTATTCTGGTTTGAGTACTGGGAATTCATAACTACGAGAACATTGACCGTATCACCCATCTGTTTTCCGCTGTCTCTGGCAATGTTCATGATCTGCGAAGAATAATCCGTTCCGACTCCGTAGTCATCCATCGCGATAAAACTCTTTCTTGCGGAACTGTTGTTATCGGTAAGAACGGTTACGACCGGGATCCCTGCTTTGTCAGCTTTATCGATAAGAGCATCGGTCTCTTTTGTTCCGTCACCCTGAACGATTATTCCGTCAACCTTTGAATAGATGGCGATATTAAATAATTCCTGCTTGGTATAATTGGCGGCAAGTCCGCTGCCGACCCTCTCAACAAAGCAGTCATTCGCTTTTCCGTATTCAACCATATCCTTGTAAAGGGAATCGGAGAGCGTATCAAACGTATCGTCTGCAATAAAAGCATAAACGTATTTGTACTGGTTTATCTTCTCGTTTCCGCCGGAACTGTATTCATCAATACGGTTATTGAAATAGACAAGACCGATAACGGTCGCGATCAGGAGAGCCAGCGAAGTAGCCGCCAGCACCGTCAGTATTATCCTGTTTCTGTCCACGGTCTTATTTTTCATCAAGGGGCCTTTCAATACGCGCATACGCGAATATATATTTTAGATTAGCTCAAAGTGTTAGGCAAGGTATGCTAAAATATTTCTGATAATATGCCGTAAAGGAGGACGGACAGGACTTAACATGTCTGATTTAAACGGTACTTCATCAACCGGAAGATTCGTTTATCTGGTTGAGGACAAATTCAGTTATCACCTTGATGCAGATGATATTGCCGTAGTCGTAGGGACAGTCCACGGAACAGTGCACGTTCACGATGAGGTGTATATCATCGATCACTCCGGCAAGACACTTCTTACCCAGATCAAGCAGCTCGAATCCATGAGCGAGAAAGGAACTGAACATCCCGATTCATGCACGGATTCACCCATAGCGCTCCTGCTCGGAGTATCACCTTCAGAGATTGAAAAATTCTGCGTCGTTACGAACATAAAACCCTGGGTAAAACAGGATGTGAATCAGGCGGTCGAGAATCCTTATCTGCTCGGAATGCTCTATGGCGAAAGGTTCAGAGATGACAATCTCTATTTCAGCAAATTAGTCTATGCGCTCGCGCACTCGTTTTTCCTCACACCGGTAACGATGAGTCAAAAACCTGAAAACAACGGAGACGGGACAGCTACTTTCAAGGCAGAGACACAACTCAGCTTTTCGACTCTGGCAAACAAAAGCTTTCCCGGAAAGGTAACACTTGCGGTATTTACCGACTGGATCGAACTCGGCAAATGGTCTGATGCCCCAAAAGACGAAAACGGCAAAGTCCAGACCATGATTCTGAGATTCCCTGACATCGTTCATCTTGCAGTCGATCCGAACATAAACGGATGCGTAATAAACGCTTTCGGTGAAACATGTCTTTTCGTACCGACATCACTGATCGACCAGATCACGAGTCTTGAAGGTTACAAAAAAGAGCACGGCGACTCACCGAAAACAGACAACTGATATCTTGCGTTTTACCGGAGGGGAAAATGAACAAGGCAGAACGTAAAAGCAATTTCGATCTTATGAGGGTTCTTTGTATCCTGCTTATAATCATGTATCACTACACGACTCATAACGGATACTTGTACGGCGCATTCCGCCCTCAAAAGTTTATCTATGAAGCAACAGGAATCTGGGGCCTTATGGGCGTAATCGGATTTGTAATGGTCAGTTCGCATTTCTTATATTCGACCGGTTCGTTTTCGATCCAGAAAGCATTACGGGTAGTATTCGAAACCGCTTTTTATTCGACTTTCATAACGCTTATTCTTTTCTTTACCGGGAGGATCGAGCTTCAAGGCGACTATCTGCTCAGATGCTGTTTCTCGGTATTCTGCAGACAATACTGGTTTCTAACAGACTACGTTATCTTCTACGTCATGTCACCTTTCCTGAAACGTTTTTGCGACAACCTGAGCATCCATCACCACAAATGGCTTCTTGTAGTACTTTTCCTGATAACATTCCCTTCACGTGAGATCACGCATGTTACTACGTTCTCCAGACTGGGCGTTTTCGTATATACCTTTCTGCTGATCGCATACTTTATAAGAAAGCCCGACAACATTTTCCAGCGACACTACAAACTGTTTTCGGTAATAGTTTTCGGCGGCATAATCGGGATCGTCTGCACCTTCATCTATCTCAACAAGGTAACGGGGGACGAAGCATATCTCAACTGGATAAATGACGTGACGAGCATTACGTCGACGACAATGTTCCTCGCCGCGATCTGCGTATATTTCATCTTTAAGAACATGAACATCAAGTATTCAAAGGTCCTGTTCCTGATAGGAGGTTCCACTCTCGGGATCTACCTTATCCACGAACACGATTATTTCCACTACATTTTGTTCGATAACATCCTGAAAAGAGGCCAAGTCTACAGCATGACCTTGGGGCCGTTGATCTATTTTGTATCCTGCGCAGGCGTACTGATCGGATGTGCCCTGGTACATTACGGGATCGAATTCATCTTCAAGAAAACGGTATATATGCTCAGTGACAAATACCTCGAGTCCAAATACAAGGCATTCGACGTCAAATACGTTCCCGGCCAGGACAAAGATCAGCCCGTATAACGCTTAATCAGGGCGGAACCTATAACCACTGCCATAAACAAACCGAATATCACAACCGGCGCGGCAAGCACGCATATGGTGAGCTTGACGTGACGTTTCTCCTTAAAGCAGCAGATAACGGCCGCCAGTACGTCGAGGCAGAAAAACATCTGCATTATGCATCCAAAGACCGCAAAGACGATGCCCGCCGCCGAGCGCGGTCCTTTTCGTGACAATACTCCTTCTCCGGCTCCCTTTACGAAATATGCAACCATAAATGGAGTACTCTCAGTCAGAGTCACCCAGCCAATGACCGACAGCACGATAATTATCGGCGGCGATACGAAGATCATTATGACGACAGGCGTAAAGATGAGCAGGAAGAATACCGCTATGACCATGCCGCCGAAAACGAAATACGGTATAAGTCCGTATTTAATTATCAGCGCCGCGCCGAGTAGATATCTTCTGTCAAGTTTTCTTCCGTATGTCGCCGTAACGATCGTATTTGTGACCGTTAGGAACAGCGGGAAAAGAAAGAATACCATCGGAAAACCGGAATTCTCCGTGCCGGCAAAACTCCTGAGAAAATTACTGGATATAACGAAAAGAGCAATGTATCCGTACGTCAGTACAACGCATGCGATCGACCATATATATAGCGGATGAAAGCCGCCTTTAAACTGCTGCGGCTGCATGTAATACAGCTGTGATGTTGGATACTGTACCGGAACATAATACTGGACCGGACCCTGATTATTTGTCATATTCTATCCCCCTGCCGCAAGACTTCCACATCATGCGGACAAGTGCATTATACATCAGATGATCTGAAACGGGGACATATCTTTCTGATGACCTGCGTGCTTATTGTAGGTCATGTTCGTAACCGCGATCAGGACCCATCCGACAAAGCACAGAAGAAACAGATATATGATCCCCCATTTAGGATCTTTGCCGAACTTCTTTGCAAGTGATATGGCAGTCAAAGCGCCGAGCACAACGCCCGCAAGCTGTCCTACTGAAGGGATCAAAGTAAGGAAGAACATCCATCCTTTGTAACCGGATATCTCATAAAGAGTATAGCCGTTCAAAATTGGGATCAAAGCCTTCCAAGGGCTCTCCCCGGCCTTATCAAAAACCGGCCACAAAAGAAGCGCTGACATGAGATATGCGGACAGGGCCAAGAGCGTGCACCAAAGCGGCAGATATCTGAACCTGTAAACAAGCATAAGTATGAATACGATGGTAAAATCGATGCCTGCGACTCCGGCCGCCAATACGGGCCACCAGAGAGTTATATCCATAGTCTTTACAAATTCAATGAAAGAACGCCTGGGCCTGTGTACTTTCTGCTTCGGCTGTTTAGGCTGCTTAGGAGGCTTCGGAGGTTTTTGTTTCTTCTCCTTTTTAACCTTTTCCTTCTTAGGCTTGGCTGCCTTCTCGGGTTCAGGCTTAGAGCTGGTGAAATCGGTAAATGAAGAATCTCCGGATGCAGTATAATTTCCTGCACGTGATGCGCTTGAAGCGAATTCGGTATATTCGGAATCAGGCGAAGAACTCTTCGCAGATTCCGTTATTGTAACAGCCTCGCTTTCAGGGATCGCATTGCCGCACTGCGAACAAATGTAATTCCCTGCAACTTTAGTATGTAAGCTTCCGCCGCATTTAGGGCATTTCTTTATATCAGCCATATATCTGCCTTTCTTTTGATGCTATACATAATAACACTAAACCTCGGTTTCTCGACAATGCAGGGGCATAATGCTAAAATGCGGATATTTTAAGCCACTCGAAATTTACGGTCATTCCGATGAACAAACGCAATTATTTTCTTGATTTCTGGAAATTCATAGCCGCTATCGGCGTTATCCTTGTTCACATCCAGTTCCCAGGTCCGGTTGGGAGATCATTGGCAACTGCCGGTGCCGGCGGAGTTTGTCTTTTTGCGATCATCAGCGGTTATGCGTGTTGCGGTGAAAACGAAAAAACTTTGGAAAAGATACTCAAAAGACTTAAGCGAAACGGATTGATCACTGCCGTAACCTTTGCCATATATGTCATCTTCAGTTTTTTCCTCATGCACAGCATCGGTCAGTCGGAACAGTGGGATCGCGGTTTCTCAAATCCCCGTTCTTATCTGAGGATGATCGTTCTGGGCGATTTTGAATTCTTCTATGCCGCAATTCTGTGGTATATGGTTGCGCTCATTTATTGCTATATCACCTTCTATTTTCTGATCAAATATAACAAAAAGAGAATTATATACGTACTGCTTGCCATAACCGTTCCTTTGAGGATCGCTGTCGGTATATACGTAAGTACAACAGGTGCCAGCTGGCATATACGCGATAATTATCTTTTTGGCGTTCTCCCCATGATGTGCATCGGATATGTTATTTCCGATCACAAAGAAAAGGTCAAAAAACTCTCTCCGGCTATTCTGATAACGGGAACTGTTTTATCAGCGGTACTCATGTTCGTATCCATTAATTTCAAAATATCAGGACTCGATCTGTCGCAGCCTTTCATTATGCTGTTTGCAATACTCCTTTTCATGACCGGAATCAGAAACCCTGAATGGTACATAGTCAAACCCATCGCATATCTCGGTCAAAAAGACACACTATACATCTATCTTTTTCATGTAATCGTCATTCTTGTGTTGAGAAGCATCATTAACAGTTTCCCGATACCCGCAGATACAATCAGGCTTATCCTTCCTGTTCTGTCAGTGATCGGTTCCATACTGTTTGCAAGATTGCTGTCTGTCATCGTCACGCTGGTCAAAAAAGCCCCTTCATACAAATAAACCAAGCAATAACCTCGACAACCGTCACCTCAGATGCTAAACTTTCTTGATAAAAATAGCAGATTTTATTCTTTCTGTTTTTTGGGGATAAGGTATTGAGCAAAAAAGCTTTGGGAACAGCATTAAAAGTTCTGTATTTGACAGGCATTGCAGCTATCACTGTGGTCTTTTCGATACGTGACTCCAAAACCAATCTTAAGCGCGAAGCCGTCGTAGAAGCCGGAAATCCCGTAAAGATAGAAAGCTTTTTCGATAAGGTCCCTGATGATGCCGAATTCATTACGGATCTGTCTTCAATAGATACAAACGTACCCTCTGTCTATAAGATAAAGGTCCACCATGACATCATTTTCAATGAGACCGTAACTCTCCGCATAGAAGACAATACAGCGCCTGTTGCAGACGGTCTTTACAAGACCATTAATTCGTACGATGAACTTCCTGCAGCTAAGGATATGGTCGCAAACGCATACGATCTCAGCGGCATATCTTCGATTGAATACGTTGAAAAGCCTGATATAACAGCAGGCGGTATCGTTAACGCTCCAATCCGCCTTACTGACAGCTACGGCAACAGTTCTGTCACCACAGCAACTTTTGTCGTCACCAAGGATACGTCCGCGCCTGTCATTTACGGCATTAAGGATCTTTCCGTAAAACTGGGAGAAACCCCTGATCTGGCAAGCGGAATATATGCTACTGACGCAGTTTCAAAGAACATATCGGTTCGTATCGATGCAAGCAAACTCGACATCAATGTTCCTGGCACATACGAGATCTCTTACATAGCTAAAGATGATGCCGGCAATACCGCCACTGCCATTTCCACAGTTACGGTTACTAAAAAGCAGACCATTGCGACCAAAAAGAAACCTGCCATTAAGAAGGACAACGCTAAAAAAACCATAAATAAGAAACCTTCATACTCAAAGGTCGACCAGCTTGCTTCAAAGCTTGTAAAGAAGCTTATGAGAGGAAGTGACGTAGAGACTGCCCGTGCAATATTCAAATGGGTACACAAGAACATCCACTATGTACATAATTCATCGAAACTGACAGGTAAAAGGGCTGCATATTACGGATTAACGACGCACAGCGGAAACTGCCGTGTCTTTGCCTGGACTGCCAAGATACTGCTAAACAAAGCAGGTATAAAGAATATGATAGTTTCGCGCTATCCCGTCACCACCAGACACTACTGGAATCTGGTATATATGAATGGCGGATGGTATCATTGCGACGCAACGCCTTTCAGGAGTCATCCGAAGCTTTACTTCAAACTTACCGATGCACAGCTTGATAAGCATCACAAGTTTAAGAAGAGCAAGTATCCTGCACGCGCAACAAGTTAAGAATAATCTGGATCCGGAGGATAAAAATGAATAAAAAGATCTTGGCTATAGCTTTCATCAGTTTTGCTCTGATGATCACTTCCTGCTCTGCCAATAAAGACAACACACCCGAACGCGTTTCAGGCGGTCAGACCAAGGTTGCCGTCACGGAAAACAGCGGAGCTGCAAAAGCAGGTGAGAATAATAACGCAAGCGGATTCTCAATAACATATAACGGCGTAAAGATCGTTCTGGACGCAGAGACCGAGCCCGTTGTAAAAGCCATCGGCGGTAATCCTGTATACACAGAGAAGCCTTCATGCGCGTATGTCGGTATCGACTACACATACGATTACGGTGCTTTCGTACTCTATGCACAGAGCAAGGACGGAAAGGAACTGATCAATACTATCGAAGTCAGATCTGATTCCGTTGATGTATGCGGTGCCAAGGTCGGCCAGACACTGGAAGAAGTCAAAAAGGTAATGGGACAGCCTACAAGCGATGACGAAACCGCTATCACTTACGTTAAGAGCGGAATAGAACTGCAGTTCATTACCGACGATTCAGGCAAGGTAGTCCTCATCCTCTACACTCACGAAACTGTTGAGGAATAAGACAAAACAAAGCAAAACAAAAGGCTCCTTGAAGGAGCCTTTTTTAATGTCTTAAGATTCGGTTGGTGTCGTCGTATCTTCGAGAGCAGGCAGCGGGTGCTTGAACTCCTGTGACGTCATCTTGTTGGAGACCGGATCTACAAGAGTGAAGAACCTGACTTTGGTCGTTGTCAGAAGATATGAATAATAGACTCTGTAAAGATTTCCGGAATCCTTCTCCCAAAGAATGAGCATATAGCTTCCGTCCCAGTTGTACTCTACATTATAGAGAAGGTCGACCTTACCTCTGTTCTCCTTTTTCTTGTCATTAGGAAGATAACTTGAATACTTGGCGGTGTTGTCCTCATAGATCTCAAGACGCTCATCCTCAGTGTTCGCAACCTTCTTGTTGTTCTGGCCTGTGAAGACCCATTCACCGAAAAGTTCCGTGTCTCTTGACTTGGGAGCTGAATCAATGCTGTTGTTGTAGAAATCGTAGCCAAGCTCGCCTGCAAAAGGAAGTCCTTTGATCTTGAGCTTGTGGCCGTCGATCTTGCATTCGAGCTCGTTATATGTGGTCTCACCACTCTTTTCAAGCTGGACTTTACAGGTATGTTCATCCACATCCGTTGCTTTGTAAGTTGTCTTGATATCAAGAGTAGGATCTAAGGTTCCCTTCTTCCTTACCTCTTTGAGATGAAATGAACCATCTGAATTTATAACCAGAATACCACCCGAGCAGGGATTATATGAAGCGCCGATCCATACACCCGCAAGGCCTTCGCTTGCAGTCTTGGGCTTCTGAGTCGTTGGACTTGTCTTAGCAGTTGATTCAGTGGGTTTCTTTGTGATCTCCGACGTGACAACAGTTGATTCTGATGTCATTGCCGTAGCCTTGGGCGGCAGTATCTTATCACATCCGGCAGTTGTAGCAGCCATGGCAAGTACCATGAAACCGGCAGCCAGCCTTAGTTTATTCATCGGATCTCCTCCAGATTGGTCCATTTTTGTTTCTAATTAACTTCAAAATTTATACACAGTAATCTCTTATATGTCAATTACAAAGATATTAAATATACCTGACTTCATAAGAAAGGCGCCCCGGGAAGGGCGCCTTTGCTTGCTTTTTGCGTTAAACCGGATCAGGCTGCGTCTGCTGCAGAACTCTCTGTAGGTGCAGGAGTCTCATCAGTAGGTGCGGGTGTCTCCTCAGCTGAAGGTTTTGTTTCTTCAGGCTGTGTGGATGCAGCACTGTTTACCTTGGACATATCGATCTTCTCGATAAAGTCATATCTGTCGATATTACGTGTAACAGCCTGATTCTTGAGAGAATCAATGTCCGTGAATCCGTAATAGTACCAGCTCTGATAACCCACCGTGCTGGTAAACTTAACACTCTTTCCTGTGTAGTATCTCATTGAACTGAGATCAACACTTGAAGAACCGTCAGGAAGCACAGTGATATTGCTGATGCTGCAGAATGAGAAGAATACATTGTCCTTCGAATATGACTTCTTGTTGTAAGAATGTGAGTTGTGAACAACATTGCGGTAAACGAATACCATCTGGTTGCTGTTGCCCTTCTTAGCTGTAAGGAAGTAATATCCGATGCAATCTGAGCTTACGAGCTTCTCATCGTTGTTAGAGATATCCTGTGCAAGGCGTGCTTCGGTGGTTGCATCAGCCTGCTTCTGGAGCTTGCTCATCATGTCTGAAGAGATATCCTCAGGCTTAAGTGCCATAGCTGAGATACCGGAAACTGTAAATGTCTTTGACTCTGATTCAGGAAGTACGCCATAGTTCTCAAGCAGGTATTTCCTGAGGTTGGACCTTGTTGTCGTGACAGTGATAACATCGCCGTTTGAAAGGCCGGAACTCTTGTCAGCGCGGAAATGCAGACCATAAGGATTGTTATTTGTCTGGATAGAAACGGAAACGTTAGGTGCTGTTCCTCTGTATACGAGCTCAATATCCTTGAAAATGTCTACAGTGCTTGCGACATTAAGGCCTGCAACTGTTCCTTCGAGCTTGTCATTGTCGATCTGAACTTTGAAGCTCTCTGTGAGAAGAAGGATAAGGCTTTCTCTCCATGTGAAAGAAACAGCATCACCGTTCTTAAGATCTCTCTCAACAACGCGTCCGTTCTTTGCGTAGCTGGACATAACCTTCTCAAATGCTTCAACAGGCTCCATATCACCATAAAGGAGCTTACCTGCCTTGGTGAATCTGAGTTTCTTCTCATACTTCTCGTTGAATGCGTCGTAATCGAATCTGAACTTAGCTTCGCCGACAGTATCATAACCAGTGTACTCAAAGCTTGCGAACTCATTGAGGTCAACCTTGATGTCGCGGTTAACGAGTACTACTACGAGGATCGTTACAGCGATGATCACAACGAACAGAGCAGAACCGCCGATGATAAGAGGCATAAGCCACTTATTCTTCTTGGCAGGTGCGCCGGCCTGTGCCGCGGGAGCTGCCTGAGCAGGAGCGGGTGCGACAGGTGCAACGCCGGCACCTTCTGAAGATGTCGGATCAGCTACAGGTGCAGGTGCTGCCTCTACGGGAGCAACCTCAGCTGCGGGTGCTGCCTCAACAGGTGCTACTTCAGCGGGAGCAGCTTCAACGGGTGCAGCAGGTGCTGCCTCTGCAGGTGCTGCTTCTGTTGCAGGTGCAGCTGATACCGGAGTACCGCAGTTTCCGCAAAATGTTGCGTTATCTGCAAGTTCCTGGCCACATTTATTACAGAACATTTCAATCCCTCCTATAAAGAACAATGATACTTTAATATACTAAAAAGAATTAAGTGTCAAGCAGATTAGAATTTGATAATTTCAGGAGCTGCCGTAAAAGATGAGATGGTAGCTACCGCATCTTTGAAATAGTAGACAACGGTATTGCCGTCTCCTGCCTTATACATACCTCCGAGTTCGGGATAAGCATCAAGCATGGATTTCTGTGCCTCGATCCTGTCATCCTCAACAAGTTCGCCCGCAACGCGGATCCATCTGCCGTTAAGGAAAGCGCTGATCTCGACCTTGGGGTTAGCCGCGATCTGTTTTGCGACATCCTTTACCTTGCCGGTCTGAATGTAGAGCTTATCCTCAAAAATGTTGACCGTACCGAAAGGCCTTACCCTTGGCTGGTCACCGTCAACAGTTGCGAGGTAATAAGTTCCTGCCTGTTTTAAGAAGTCATAGACAGTGTTCATGGTTCTTCCTCCGTTTCATTACTTGTATCTGGGTTTTCATAATCATCAATAAAGCCTTCGATGCCCTCAGTCTGATTGAGGACCGTACCGCCATTCGGTAAAAGGATCTGATCTTCGATCATAAAGGGGAAATATGCCGTATGTCCCGTTTTAGGACCGTCTGTGACAACAGTACATGCAGGGATCTCGCCGGATGAAACACATCTGATGAACAGATAACCCGGGTTATCGGATTTAAATAATTCCTGTCCGTCTTCCTCATCTCCCATTACGACCTTAACGCTGGTGACGTCGCTGTTGAAACAAAGGAACCATATCTCGGTACCGCCGCAGTCTATAAGCTTTTCGGGATTTGACTTGAATAATTCCTCGTCAACTCCCATCTGTGTCAGGACTACTTCCATGGCAGCTGCGTTGTCCAATTCACCCAGATAAGTGGTTCCGAGTGCATAAGCAGTACCTTCGACAGCCTTTTTCTTTGAATTAAAGGTATCCATGGTGAACGTGATCTCAGTCTTCCCTGCCTCAGTCTCGGTTGTTGCAGAAGTAGCTTTCGGAGCAGCCTTTGCAGTGCTTGCTGTAACCGTTTCCTGCTTTGTTGCCGCAGAAGAAACTGTTGCTGAGATTCCTGAGGCCTGAACAGATGCACATCCGGAAACAGCGGTCATACTGACCGCCAAAGCCGCAATAGCGGCCAAAGTCTTGATTTTAATAGATTTCATGGCTATCCTCACTTTTATTCCATTTAGGTGAATTTTATCATAGTTTTATTACCTGAAATCACCTTTAAAAACGCTCTGATTTACCAAAAAAGTTAAAAACAAACAAAAAACTGACAATAATATCACCAACATACTACCTTCACGCTATCGTTTGGGTGCAAAATAAGCTATCATTTAAATAATTATTCATGGTTTTCAGGAGGGTCTATTTATGGCATGTTTTCTTGTACCCACAGGTGAAGCGATCGTAACAACCGTTATCAAGGCAGTTGCCGATAAGAAAGGCGTTGAAAGTCCATTTATCAAGCGTATGAATTGGCTCAACAATATGCTCTGGGGTGGCAGCGCTCTTCTTGCTTTCGAGCACGTATGGCACGGCGAGGTAACTCCCTGGTTCCCCTTCCTGACCAATGCAGCTACACCCGAGCAGGCTTCGGAGATGCTCCATGAAATGGCTACTAACGGAGTTGCGATGGCTGTTCTTGTCACATTAGCTTGGATCGCTATGGTAAGTATTTCCATATCGGTCTCCAAAAAGAGCATCAAAACCGAAAAACCGGTCATTGCTCAGGACAAGAAGGAGGCTTAACATGACTTTACTTATCACTTCTTTTGCAGCAGTTATCGCTACAATCGCATGGTATAACGTCAAGGCTGACCGCAAGCTCGGCACGCTCGCACTCATGTATTGGGGTGCTTCACTTATGTGGCTCGTCGATTCCGTCGTCGAGTACATCGAAGCCGGCGCTGAGTTCTTTACTCCCGCAACAGCAGACATGATCAATGATTCTTATCTCGGTTTATCCGTTGTTGCCCTCGGCCTCATCATCTGGGTAGTAGTACTCATGGTTAAGGATCCCGACGGCAAAGTCCGCGCAGCTCTTGCACGCAAGTAATGCCGCTTGGTTCTGACAAATCACGTTAACATTGCGCCCTGCCTTTACGCAGGGCGTATTGCTATCAGTTTCGATGATGTTATTCTAGATAAAGAAAAGTCTAAACGAGGTGCCAAATGGATGACGTAAAAAAGCTTCTCGAAAAGGTCGCAAACGGCGAGATCACTCCCGAAGAAGCCGAACTCAGCCTCAAGATGAAGCCTTTCGAGGATCTGGGGTTTGCAAAGCCCGACACTCACCGCGCTTTGAGACAAGGCACTGCTGAGGTAATATTCGGCGAAGGCAAGACTGCAGAACAGATCTCCGGGATAGCTGACGGCCTCCTTAAAGCAGGTCAGGAAACCGTCATCATTACCAGACTGTCTGAAGAGAAGTCTCTTTCAGTCACCACGCCTCTCACCTACTACAAAGAAGCACGGATCGGAGTATGCGGAAAGATACCATCACCCGATACTGACGGCAAGATAATCGTAGCTACAGCCGGAACATCAGACATACCCGTCGCAGAAGAGGCCGCAGTGACCGCCGAACTGCTGTGTAACAATGTTACACGAATCTACGATGTAGGCGTTTCAGGCATTCACAGACTTTTGGCTCATTCAGAAGAAATCATGACCGCAAAGGTAATCATCGCCATAGCAGGTATGGAAGGAGCTCTCGCGAGCGTAATCGGAGGCCTGGCAGACTGCCCCGTTATCGCAGTTCCGACGAGCGTTGGGTACGGAGCGTCATTCGAAGGCATCACCGCCCTCCTCTCAATGCTCAATTCCTGTGCAAGCGGCGTCAGCGTAGTTAACATAGACAATGGTTTCGGTGCAGGTTATCTCGCCAGTATGATCAATCACATAGGGGGAACTTCAAAATGAAGATAATGTATATCGAATGCAATATGGGCGCAGCCGGAGATATGCTTACAGCAGCTCTTGCCGAAGCCACCGGAGACGTAAAAGCCTGCGAGGCCTCCCTTAATGCATTGGGTATTCCCGGTGTCAGGTATTCTCTCGTTCCTTCAGCAAAATGCGGCATTACGGGTACTCATGCAGATGTTTTCGTAAACGGCGGGACCGAAGATGAGCACATGCACGAACATGAGCATCACCACGATCACGAGCACCATCATCACGAAGAACACCACCACGAGCACGAACATCACCATCACAGCTCACTCCACGACATCGAGCACATAATCGGTGATCTGAAAGTCTCTGACAAGGTCAAAGCAGACGCTATGGCTGTCTATAAACTCATAGCCGAAGCAGAGAGCAAGGCTCACGGCCGCGATATTACAGAGATACATTTTCACGAAGTCGGAACCATGGATGCAGTTGCAGACGTTGTAGGTTTCTGCCTGCTTATGGAAAAGACCGCTCCGGATAAGGTTGTCGTTTCTCCAATCCACGTAGGATGCGGAGAAGTTAAGTGTGCTCACGGCATACTTCCCGTTCCCGCACCGGCTACTGCTCATATCCTTGAAGGTATACCCGTTTACGGCGGTGAAGTCATGGGCGAGCTCTGCACTCCAACAGGAGCAGCACTTCTGAAGCATTTCGCAACGGAATTCGGCAGCATGCCCGTCATGAAAGTCGATAAGACAGGCTACGGCATGGGCAAAAAGGATTTCGAACGCGCAAACTGCGTAAGGATAATGACCGGGGAATCAGCTGACAACGACAGCGACAAAGTCTGCGAGCTCTGCTGCAATGTTGATGACATGACCGGAGAAGAAACGGGTTATGCGACCGAACTCCTCATGAAAGAAGGCGCGCTCGACGTTTTCACAACACCCGTAGGCATGAAGAAAAACCGTCCGGGTATCCTCATCACCTGCCTTTGCAGGCCTGATGAAAAAGAAAAGTTTGCAAAACTAATTTTCGAGAATACGACAACCATCGGCATACGCTACTGCCTCAAAGACCGCTTTGTTCTTGAACGCCGCGAAGAGACAGTTACGACCAGATACGGTGAAGTCAAAGTCAAGATCTCAAAGGGATTTGGCGTTAAAAAGGTCAAACCCGGCTACGATGATGTCTCAGGATCGATAGGAAGAGACTGATTAATTCAGTTCTCCCTCTAAAGCAGCAAGCCACTGTCCGATATCCACGCTCTTTACTGATGCGCTGAAACGCGTACCGTTAAGCCATTTGCCCTTATTCTCCGCAAGTTCGGCAAGTTCAGTTGCACTTGAACCTATTCCGCTGCTTCCTGATGTGCAGAACGGGACAACCTTCTTGCCTTCGAAGGACTGACCTTCAACAAAGGTGTAGAGGATCTTCGGGGCTTTGGCAAACCAGATCGGATAACCGATGAATACTGTGTCATAGGAGGTTAAGTCTATTACCGATCCGTCTATTTCAGGTCTTGCGTTTTTGTCGTTCTGCTCTTTGTAGGCACGGGATTTCTTATTGTTGTAGTTAAGATCATCCGATGTGTACGGCTTTGACGGAACGATCTCATAGACGCCGCATCCGACTTCAGAAGCGATCTTAAGCGAAACTTCCTTAGTAGTCCCGGTGCATGAGAAATATACGACTACTGCCTTGCCCCATTTACTCGTCTTCTCGGTATCAGAAGGCTGGGTAGTCTCCTTGGGAGTCGTTATAAGCGACTGCTCGGTAGCTATCGGGATTGAAAAACCGGATGATTCATTTACGGGAGTATTTGAACATGAAGCCAATCCGCCGAGAACAAAGGCAGAAACTGCAACTGATAATATCTTCTTAAGCATTCTCATTTTCCATCTCCTTTAAAGCTTCCATTACTCCATTTTCATCATTAGTATAGCGTGTTATGTATTTTGCCGCATCTTTAAGTTCTGGATGCGCGTTAGCCATTGCATAGGATTCTGCGGCAGCTTCAAACAGGCTCATGTCATTAAGATAATCTCCGAAAGCCGCCGTCTCTTCAGGAAATACCCCTAAAATGTCCTGTATCGCTCTCAGAGCCGCGCCCTTACCTACGGAAGCATTCGCTATGTCCAGCCAGCTGTCACCTGACAGGAGCGTCAGCAGACCGTCATTACGGGGCGGCAGCGTTTCGTAAACTTCTTCAGCTCTGAAGTCATTCACGAAAATGGCGATCTTGAGTATACGATCCTTAAGAGCGCATGAACGCAGATCATCGTTATACTCGATATGCGTATAGTATTTGGTCGATTCATCTTTTGCCTGACCGCCGCAGTCCCTGACGTATGCACTGTCCAGTCCGCAGACCAAAGGCTCGCAAATAGGATTTCCCTCGAATTCTCCGAGCACTTTAAGACAGTCATCAGGTTTCATTGAATTCACGCACAGGAATTCTCCGGCGTGATAAACGCAAGCACCGTTTTCTGCAATATACCAAAGCTGATCCTTTATCTCCGAAAACTGATCGACAAGAGCATATATCTGTCTTCCGCTCGCTAGAACGAACGCAGTTTCAGGATGTGATCTGACCCATTCCGGAAATTCCGCAGGATAGTTTTTCCTTGAATCTAAAAGTGTCCCGTCAAGGTCGAGAGCGATTATCTTCGGCTTGCTCATTTGACAGCACCCAAAGCCTGTGAATCAGACAAAGCAGGATAGTATGTGAGAAGCACATGTTTTAACGCCGAAGCCTTATCTGCAAGATGCGGATAACTGTTAATGTTCCTTCCGTACTTTTCAGGCAGGAATATTGCAGTGAAAAGCCTTGCCCTGTCTTCGCTTGCACTGGCGCATGCATAAGAATCGGTGAAATAGACATTATTAATGTCGCTTTCAGTCTCAGGGATATAAGGAGCTTCAGCAGAACCCGCGGTAATCTCTGAATAAATGAATCCTTGAGGATTTAAACTGTTCCAGTTAACAAACACTTTGTCGGCATCGGGCATCCTGTTCTCGACAGTATGCATAAGTTCGCGGCATAGTGCATTCTCAATGTCTCCCGCTCTTACGTCGATCGCAATGTAATAAGCGTTCTCTCCAGTAAAAGAATATCCCGGAACACTTGATTTACCGTCGACAACATCGACATTGCTCGTAAGCAGGATGTTGATGCCTTCTTTCTTATTCTGTTTGAAGACCTCGAAAAACCTGTAGTTTATCTGCTTTAAAACAGCAGAAAGCCTGTTCATAGCACTCGCTGCTTCGAGATCAAGAGTTACCGGAGTAATATTGGCATTCTTTCCGGCAAGCTTGGCAATGTCTTTTCCATAAAGGAGCTTTACACTGTAATGGAATTCAAGATTCTTTTTGAGCGCTGCAGAATCAGCCTTGACCTTTTTAATGTAGGCATCTCCGGTCATTACCTTCTGATCGGCGGGATCTATGAAATAAATCGTCGTTCCATACTGGGCATAGATATATCCGCCGTAAAGGCCCTTGAGCGTTGCTCCCTGCTGGAATTCAGCCTCCGACGTAACGCAGATCTTCTGCTGTGCAGGCATATAGTATTTTATCTTACGATCAGCCTCGTCAAAGAAATACATCTTGCTGCCGTCGAAAACAGAATTCGTAAGCAACCCGGGATTTTTACTCGGATATTTGACGGCCAGAGGTTTTTTACTCTGAAAACTGCCGACAAAATACTTACCGGAAGCACACCCGGCAAGGCCGTTATCACTCAACGCCACATTCTCCGGCATACCTTTCCAGTATGCTTTGCGGTTTATGTCATAGACAGTGCATGTTTTAATTTCCGGAGTGGTCCTGTCCTTCAGGATCAGATATGTGTTATCGCCGGTCGAATGGTAACCGGTTATCTCATAGTCAACCGAATCAAGTGTTCTGTACGGGATTTCATCGTCAAGATGGAGTATCTTCAGATCAGCTCCGTCCTTCACGATATAGCCGTCCTTATAAGGAACAACGCTCTGCTCATCGCCGAGGTCGCGGGATCTGCAGATCTCATGGAAGTTGAAATCATAAAAGATAGTTTCGCCGTGAGTATTTATGCGAAGACCAAAGTCAAGAAGCACAGCTGTTCCGTTGTTTACCTGGATCTTAGCGACGGCAGACTTATCAAGCTGTTCGAGATTGATCCTGCGCAGTTCATAGCTTCCGTTATTTCCCGAAAGACAATACATAAACTGTCCGTTCATTATGTATGACGGTGCATCCGAGATATTCATTCCGAGGTTTATGTAGCCGACGTTATCAGAAAAACGGCTGTATGTAACCGCAAGATCCTGATACTGCCAGATTACGATCGGTGTACCGGAATCATTCATTGTCTGCGAGTCTGAACCGGCAGGAACGGAATAAGATGATATGACCGGCTTGTCTCCCGTAGAAGATGTTTGCGCAGGTATCTGCGAACATCCGCCGGTAGCGGATATAAGAGCAGTAAGCGCCAGTTTCAGGCACCATACTTTAACCAGTTTGACTATCAGTTGTTTCCGTTCTTTAAGCATATTCACCCATCCAGATTCTTGAATATATCCGTTTCCTTCAATGAAGGATAAAGCTTGTATAACCGTTCCTTAATGTATACAGCCTTAGCTTTGATCATCGGAAGATCATTTACCCTGCATTCGTCCTTTTCAACGCCTAAGATATTCTCGAAGATCCTTGCACGGTCTTCCATTGCATTCGTCTTTGAGTAAACATCGAAAAAGTAGATGTCCATTCCGTCAGGCCCGTCCAAAGAGTATTTCGCGTCCGCTGCTTTCGCATAACTGTCAGCATACTTGAAGCCCTTGGGATTATATTTTTTCCATTCAGGAAAGAGCGTTTCGGAATCAGAGTTCTGTTCCATCGAATGCATCAGCTCGTGGCAGAAATTCCTGCTGATATTATCGTTGTTAATGTTCAGGATTATGCAGAATCTGTCATTCATTCTGTAGGCAACACCGCCGGCATCTATTGCCGCACCGTCGTTCGTGACCTCAGTAATACCGGTCAGGAGCACGTATATTCCCTGAGATGTACCATAGCGGAATTCTTTAAAGAAGTCCTTTCCGAAACGCTTGATATATTTATATATCTGCTTAACGGAATAGTAGATCCTGAAATCGTCTTCGATCGGATCGGATTTGATGTTGCCGAGAAGATTCTTCGTTACAGCCCTTCCGCTGAGAATGTTGATCGAATACTGGTCTCTTATCTCTGTCTCCAGATCGTCGATCTTGCCGTGGAGGATGATATTGTATTCCGGGATCGGTATCTCTTTACAGTCCGTGATATCGACTACATATATTTCCTGTCTGTATGAAGCAAAGAGCTTATTACCGTACAGTCCAAGGATGCTTATGTTGTATTTACCAAACTCGTGTTCAGACAGCAGACAGAGTGTCTGCTTGGAAGGATCGTAGAACTTAAGCGTCATGTCATTCGGATCAGCAAGATATATCTTCTGACCGTCTGAATATGAATTAAACGGTGCGCCTTTATACTGGGCTTCATACTCCTGTCCTTTGGCATCAGACAGGTTTCTTATCATGACCCTTTTTCCGTTGATGTCGTAGAAACCGCCGGAATAGAAGTTATAGCCCATATCCGAAACCGCTTCGTACTTATCCTCGCCAACATTGTAGATATAGTACGTGAAGGCTCCGGTCTCATTGTTGTCGTTAAACAAAAGCCATGTATTATCCGCCGTTTTCTGACTCGTGACCAACGTGAAGTTTGCCTGCTTGAGTTTCCTGTAAGGCTCGAGTTTGCCGTCACTCAACAGCATGAGATCATCGCCGATCATGACAATGTAAGAGTCCTTATAAGGGATGATCTCCTCGTAATTCTGTGTATTCTGGATCTTTAAGATCTCATTGAGATCAAGATCCATGAACCTGACTTCCTTCTCATCCTCTACCCTGAAACCGTAAGGATAAAGAAAACAGAAGTTTCCGGCATAATCAAACCGGGCGATACCTGATTTCGAAGGATCTTCACTGTTGATCCTCTTGAGTTCATACTTGTCACCGACATGGCCCAGGTGATATACGTACTTGCCCGAAACGGCATACTGAGCAAGTTCCATGTCATCGGCCGGTCCCAATTCGTATTTGCTTACGTTAAACTCAACATGCGAAAGAGTAGTTTCATACTTCTCATAATTGCTTTTTTCTTCGGTTGCGGAAGCAGTGACAGAAGCACCTTGCGGTTCTTTTGCCTTTCCTATGGGTGAACAACCTGATACAAATGCTGTCGTAAGTCCTGCCGCAACAAGTAAAATTGCTGCCGCACGGATTATATATTTGCGCCTATATGTTTCTTCTTTTATAAAAATCATGTATTGAGTATACCTTTTAAGCATGACCATACATCCTTTGCCCCGAAAGTGTCTCGGAAGCGTAACATAACGGTCAGTGAGGCACAATGAAAAAATATGGCAAAGTTGCTGTTTACTAACTGACGATCTAGTAGTAAAATCCGCTCATGAGAAATTTTTGGTTTACAAGCTTTAACTTTTCATTTTTTGCCCTCAAGAAGAGCGAATAGTTTTCACTGCCTGTAAACCGAGAAGAAGAAAATGGACTTTAGCCCCGCAGTGAAATCACTGCGGGGTTTTTGTTTTACCAAAGGAGAATGACCATGACACAGAAGGAATCAAGCAGAAGGATCGAAGAGATCGATCACGAGATCGCCAAACTCGTAGAGGAACGTCTGGACGCAAGCCGCAGGGCTGATGAAGGAATACCCGCATCCGAGATCGCCCAGAAATGCAGACGCTACGAGAGAGGCTTCATGTACAATCTCGAAAACGATTACAAGGACATAAGCGGCTACGAGCGCGTCCTCTTCCAGGCTCTCTTCAACATGAGTCACACCTATAAGAACACAATGTACGGCACCAAGACTGAACTTGCCGACCGCATCAAAGAAGCTATCGAAAAAACTCCCAAGATCTTCCCCACATCCGGAACCATTGCCTGTCAGGGCATTGAAGGTGCTTATTCACAGATAACGACAGACAAGCTTTTCACCACTGCAAACATAATGTATTTCAAGACATTCGAAGGCGTATTCCAAGCTGTTGAAAGCGGACTTTGCGAATACGGCGTCCTCCCCATTGAAAACAGTGCATACGGTTCAGTAACACAGGTTTACGACCTTATGGCGGGCCACAAATTCCACATCATCCGTGACTACAGACTTAAGATCAACCACCAGCTTCTTGTTAAGTCCGGAGTAAAGCTTTCAGACATCAAGGAGATCTATTCCCACAGCCAGGCAATCGGCCAGTGCAGCCACTTCCTCAAGGAAAATCCTCAGATCAAGATCAACGTAGTTGAAAACACAGCCGTAGCAGCACGCATGGTTGCAGATTCCGAAAGGACCGACATCGCCGCCATTTCATCTTCCGACTGCCGTGAACTTTATGGTCTGTCTTCGATCCCGGTAAACTTAATGAACACGGACCACAATTACACCAGATTCATCTGTATCACAAAGGATCTGCGCATCTATCCCGGTGCTTCAAAGACTTCCATCATGATGGCCTTGGGACATAAGCCCGGTGCGCTTGCTGACACTCTTGCAAAGTTCTCGTCACTCGGACTTAACCTTACCAAGATCGAATCGCGTCCTATCGCCGGTTCGGATTTCGAATTCATGTTCTATCTTGATTTCGAAGCTTCCGTATATTCTGAAGAAGTAGTTAAGCTTCTGTGCCAACTCGACGCCGAACCTTCACATTTCGCTTATCTCGGAACATATATCTGAACCCTCTTGATTATCGTGTTATAATATAACAAATTCCTTTGAGGGTTTGGCGTTCATTTTCAGTCGCGATCAAGGAGAGCAGAAGTATGGAGAACAATAGTCAGCAGTTAGATCAGCTGTTAAAAGGCGTTTACAGACTTTGCGTTAACATGGACGAATGCTACGGCTGCCCGTTTCACAAGAATAAATGTGTTTTCGGCGAACCTCAACCCAAGACTTGGTTTGATGAGGATTCCATCCAGGTTCCTGTAGCAGCGCATACACCTGTTACATTCGTTGCAGAAGCAGAACCTGAAACCGCACCTGATCTTCCCAAGGATGACGATGACTCAAACGGAACATGGATCCTCAGTACTTCAATGGGCAGTGTTTTTTCAAAATACGTTTTTATCTGCTCCAAATGCGGATACAAAAAGGAATCGGTATTGGCACTTACACCGATGTCCGTATGCCCTGAATGCGAAAAGCGAAAAGCGATCAAAAACTTCAGGGGCGATTGATGCAAATTCACTGAAACAAAAAGAGCGCCACAAATGTGACGCTTTTTTTATTTGCTTTAAGATACTGTTTAGAACACGCCCATCTTTTTGAGCTGTGCAAGAACAAGGATAGCACCCAGAACAATAGCTGCGATTCCGTAAAGAAACTCAGTAGCAGATCCTTCGATATCAACAAACTTTCTGTTTGAAGGATTGAAAATGATCTTTACGCTCTCGCCGACCTGATACTTAAACTTCGAAGGATTAGCTGGAACGCCTCCTGTGATAGTTATCTCCTCACCTTCATAAGTAAATCTGAAAACCGGATACTGTGATCCTTTCTCCTCCTGGAAACCAACAAGCGGTGCTTCCATGTGGATACCCTTCTTACGCTGGATCAAACACTTGATGATCAGATAAAAGCCGGCAAACACTATGATTCCGCCGAAAACAATGTAACCCATAATTAACCCCTCCAAATTAATCTTTCAATGACGAAAAGTATATTTAAAAATTTTTTAATTTGCAATAACTCTCTTAACATAAAATATACAACCCGCAGAGGATTTCTGCGGGCTGCATTATAAGTAAATCAATAACTCGGTATTAAGAATATTATGAGAACTTGAATCCTGTATTATGTGTCTTCTTAGCGCTCTTGTGGCTCTTAGACATAGCCTTTGCCATCTTCTTCATCATATTCTTAGCCTGCTCGAACTTCTTCTGAGCCTTCTTAGCTGCCTTCTTCTGAGCTGCTTTCTTAGCAGCCTTCTTAGCCTGTGCAACCTTCTTAGCTGCTGCCTTCTTTTCAGCTGCCTTCTTCTGTGCAGCTTTCTTTGCTGCCTTCTTAGCTGCCTTCTTAAGCTGAGCTACCTTCTTCTGCATAGCCTTCTTTGCAGCTGCTTTCTTCTGTGCTGCCTTTTTAGCTGCCGCCTTCTGTGCTGCTTTCTTTGCCTGAGCAGCCTTCTTAGCTGCAGCCTTTCTCTCAGCTGCCTTCTTCTGAGCTGCTTTCTTTGCAGCCTTCTGTGCTGCCTTCTTAGCCTGCTCTAATCTCTTCTGAGCTGCCTTCTTCTCAGCATTCTTCTTAGCCTGGCTTACCTTCTTGAAGAAATCCTTTCTAGCCTGTTCAGCCTTCTTCTGAGAAGCCTTTCTCTGAGCAGCTGTCTTCTTGATCTTCTCGATCTTTTTCTTAACATCCTGGTTGAGCTTGTAGCTCTTCTTTACAGTATGCTTATAGTTTGTAGCCTTCTTGGTAGAAGTTGTCTTCTTAGATCCTGTATGATTCTTTGTACTTGTATTCTTCTTAGAACCATTGTCCTTCTTGGAACTTGTGTTCTTCTTAGAACCGTTATCCTTATTGGAACCGTTATTCTTCTTGGTATCGTGCTTCTTTGTTGTAGGATTATAAGTAGCAGGATCACCTACTGACCAAATACCGGGATTGTTGTTATCAAAATCCGGAGATGCCGGAACATAAGACAGAGGTACGCATACTGCTGTCTTAGCAGGAACCTTTGTAGAAGGCTTGTTTGACTTTGAAGAAGTCTTCTTTGTCGTCTTCTTGGTTGTCTTTGAAGCCTTTGTTGCTTTCTTGGTTGTATTCTTCTTGGCAACCTTAGCTACAGGAGTTTCGGAATTCTTACCGGAGAATCCTCCAAATGCGGCCTTAATAACATCAGAAGCCTGCTTACTGTAAGGAGCTCCGGGATAACCTTCTTCATCATCCTCGTAGTCGTAGTCATCCGTGTCTTCATCGGTTGCGTCCTGGTTCATTACCTGGCTTACAGTAGGCAGAGCACTTGTGCTGTTAACCTTGTGAGCACAACCGGTAGCCGCTAAGGATGCGGTAAGTACCGCGCTTGCGAAAAGGATCATTACTTTTTTGTTCATGTCATTTACCTTCCTTTTTGGTTTTGTTGTTGTTTTGTTGATGCCCTGATTTAATCATTCGGAATATGTGAACTCAATGAACAAAGAAAGCCGCTGATGTTGATTAATCAACACTTGGTAAACGACGTGTTGATTATCTGAAAAAACGCATAAAAAAGAGCCGGATAAACCGACTCTCTATACAAGTTCTAAACTTAAATCTCAATCAGTCAGGCACGATCGCCTTGACCGGGCAGACAAAAGTACAAGCGCCGCAAGAATCACAGAGATCGGGATCGATCTTGTAAGAACCCCAGCTTCGTCTTATCGCATCTTCCGAGCAAGCAGACTGACACCTGCCGCAACCGTTACATCTGCTGGTAATCTCATATGCCATAATACGATCTCCTTTCTCACATTTAAGGTAAGTTCGTTCTATTTAATTAATTGAATTATATAACACAGATGATGTCATTAATGGGACTTATACCAACTGTTCTTAAGTTTTTCAGAATTATATACGTTCAGCAACACTTCAAATGACTAATGTTGCATAAGCATCAGAATGTCCTGTCATTAGTGATGGTTTTGATATAAGCCTATCGCGATAATGATGACGTCAATCAATAATCATCCAAAAAAGGAGAACAAAACAATGACTAAGAGTAACGAAATGAAGAAGAACCAGCTTGATAAGGTTAACGGAGGTGTAAGCATTCTTGCTAAGGAAGAGAAACTTGCGCTCCTTGACGAAGACAGGATCCTCATGATGACGGATCACGGAGTATCTCTTGCACAGAGACCTCAGCGTCCCGGCCAGCGCAGAACACTTTTTTAATGTAGGAAACGGCTGATACCTGCTACATCAGAAATCACTATAGACCCGGGATCATCCCGGGTCTTTTCATGTTATAAGTCTTACATCAGGATCGCTCAGATCGAACGATGTCTTAACACCCTTCATGCACGCTATGGACGCCATGCCGTGAACGATAGCCCAGGTCTTGATCATCTCTATCTCCTGCTCTTCAGTAGACAGTTTGATGCCGTTTTCTTTAAGATGTTTTTTGTAGTATTTTCTCAGCAGAAGAAACGGCGGATAATCGTCCTTGTTCTCTTTGTTCATCTGCAGATGTGCATCTATGTTCTGTTTGCCGAAAAGGAACACGAAGTAATCCGGATTCCTGCTGAAAAAAGAGACATAAGTCCTGCCCATTGCGATCAATGCCTCATCAGCATTTCCCGCATCCATAACGGCAGTTTCCAATTCTTCGGTGAAGCTGTCGGTAACGCTCTTCTTCATAGCATCAAGAAGTTCGTCTTTATCTTTGAAATGAGCATACGGAGCGGCATGAGAGACATTGCACGCTGCAGCAGCTTTGCGAAGCGACAGGCTCTCTTCACCATTCTCGTTTATTATCTTTATACCCGCATCGATCAATGCCTGTCTGAGATTTCCATGATGATAACTGTCAGCCATTCTGCGTTTTCTCCTTAATGTCCCGTAATACCTTGCACGTATCTCCGGGATTCTCCCAAAGCGGACTGTGCGCACTGTCCTTTATCAGATAGAATCCTTTATCAGGTGCTTTTATCTTTTCATTGTAATCCTTAACCAGCTCCCAGGGACAATTATAATCTGATTCTCCGCTGATAAAGTATGCCGGTACCTTAAGTTCTGTAAGGCTTTGCCTGTAATCGAATCCGTCCAGTTCTTTTGAAAGAGGTGTCGTCCTGTACATCTTCATCGCTCTGACGTAGTTGATCTTCTCTTTTACCGTATAACACTTTGCAGTAATTATCGGCCACGTAATACCTGCAAACTCTGACTTATCCTTTATCGTGCCGCCGCCTGCATCATGAAGGAGCATTACGTAGTCATACCAGTTCCTGCATTTGACTTTCCCGTCTTCAGTCTTTTCAACTGCAGCTTCAAGTTTCGCAAGTTTATTCTTATCAGAACGACTGGTAAAAACATCCTTCATGAAGTTATAGATCAATGTATCATTCTCAGATGAATCCGTAACGCATTGCGCCATTCCGATATAAGCATGGTAGTTTTCAGGATGTCTTTGTGCTTCTCTTAACGCAATGTGAGATCCGCCTGAGAATCCCATTATGTATATCTTTTCTTTGTTAAAACGCTCCTTAAGATACCCGGTTACCTCTTGGGTATCATCAAGCAGATTATTAAGCGTGATCTCTTCTTTGCGCACGGTCTTATCGTAAGCGATGCACATCCACCTGTAGTCCCAGTAAACAACCGTGAAATCATCTTCAAGATGCATGCTTTTATACTTGTCGGTAAACACGTAGTCATCAGTTCCGGGACCGCTTGAGACCAAAAGTAATACCGGATTATCTATATTCTTACTGTTAATGAAAAATCCGTTCGGTGCACCATTTATGTCCATGACGAACTTTTCTGACAAGCTGTTTGGCTCCTTATACGCTCTGATCTTTCCGGGACTCATTATCACCCATGTCAGCAAGAGCAGCATGGGGACTGCCAAAACAATAAGTGCTATTACCATTTTCCGCTTATTCTCTTTCACATTGACGCCTCATCTTGACACTGTCAAGATTGAGTATATCAGGAAACTTTACATTGTCAAGATTATAGTTATGCCTTTATTCTCCACGTCTTCGGAGCTTTCCTGAAAACAAGTCTTCTCATGAAGAAAACAAACAAAGCGGTAAATACCAGCATGACCGCTGCAAGTATCAGTGAAGGTACGCCGAACCAGACAATGACCGACATCAGAATACTGAATATGATGTATGCGGCATTATAAGCGCCTCCCTTAACGCTGACCGTAGTCGTATAAGGCTGGAACAGATAGTAGATGCAAAGCCAGTACATCGAATAACAAACGGACATGCAGGCAATAACAACGAATGTCATCAGATACTCAAAAGGATAGTCCTGGCCGCCGGTGGCAAACAGGATCAGATTGCAGCCTATTGCCATAGCCATGGCCGGAAGGATATTGATACTGATCAGCTGTTTGAGCCTGATATCAAAGAGCTTGATGATCATCTTCCTCTGCTTGAAGAAGCTGAATGTCATAAGGCTGTTATCACAATTGATATACATCGCCTGCGTGCTCTTGAACGAGTTATCGAAGATCGCGATTGGCACAAAAAGCGCCAGCAGATGGCACTGAACGGCATATCTGAAAAACAGGAAATCAGAATCAAGCTTTCCAGGGTTCAAAGGATCCTCATATCCTCTGAACATGAAGAGGTTGCGTAGATTGGTCATCACCATGTTAAAGCAAGCTTCAGAACCTGATTTAATGTAGTAGCCATATACAAATTCAAAGATAATGAATGCCGTCAGAGCAAGCATGATGATCGCGCAGACGACCGGTTTTACGGTGAGGATCTTAAAATGCCTTTTGACAAACAGCGCATTCAGATACTCAAAACCCTTCTTGTTCCCTTTAACGGTGCCATTAACCTTTATGCTCTTGAAAGATTTAACTTTCGCCTTATCTGCACGGACCGTCTCTTTTTCCATGATGACGCCGTCATGCAGAGCCTTTCTGTGAAGGACAGGACTGGAAGCTATAAGTTCGAACAAGCCCCAAACGCCGGCAATGATCATGACAGCAGATATCATCATCAGAACAGACAGCGGCACATAAGATCCGCTCACTATCATGAAGAACAAGACCGGGAACGGCACCATGATCAGAACTACCTTAAGAGCATCACCGGCAGGCGTTCCTCTGAGCGGCTTATGTTTCCTGCTCTTAAGCTTATATCTGAAAGCAAGAAATCCCGCACTGAACAGTTTTATAAACACGGCAAGGACCGGTATGCCGAGCCAGCACCATACAGGAATACCGAACACAGCAGGTATGAGTCCGGTCAAGAGATAACCGATAAACATCCTGGCAAGGTCATATGCAAATAAAGCATTATTCAGTTTCTTCGCATTCATTCTGATCATGAACACGAGATAATCCTTTTCGGTCGTCTTCTCGAATATCTTTGTATTAAGTACAACTCCAAGGAATGCATATACCAAAAACAATAAAAGCGAGAATAATCCGAACGCATTCCCAAACGACATGTAGCCAAGCATCTTACCGGGGTTATAAAGTGCGGCTAAGCCCAAGGAAGCAAGATAAACAAGTCCGAGTCCTGCCATCTTTGTAAAGAACAGTGCGAAGACTTCCCTGATGACATGGAACACCCAATAGATGACCTTCAGAAAAGTCGTAGAATAAAGCCTGTCAGGCAGGATCTTCCCTATCACTGGTGTTTTCTTAAGCGCAAATACAAGGCTGTTGTAACCGATAACGCTCCTTAAGTGAAGAACCTTAATAAGTATCTTTCGGAACTCTTTAAGCATCTTCTTCGTCCCTAAGCGCTGCTATGATCTTATCCTTGAAATCATTGTCGCCAAGGTTGCTCTTATCGATCGGTTCGAGTTTTCCGTGATTTAAGAGTACGATCTCATCGCAAAGATCGACTGCGACATCCAGAAGGTGCGTAGAAAAGATCGTTATCCTTCCCTCTTTCTGATTTCTGATAACATTTTTCATTTCCTCAGCAACGATAACGTCAAGCGAGGTCAAAGGCTCATCAAGAAGCATTAGTCTCGGCTTGGAAATAATGTTTACCAGCATCTGCATCTTGTTCTTTGTTCCGTGTGAATAATCCTTAAGGAGCCTGTCTCTGTCATCTTCCGGGATCATCATGTAATCGAAGTATTCATCGATGGTCTTGTCGGGAGTCAACTCCTCATGGACCTCGATGAAGAACTTCAAAAACTCCCTGCCGGTCATGAATTCCGGTACTGTCGGAGTTGAAATCACATAACCGATATCCTCAGGCAGTACTGAAGTTTTCTCCTGTGAATCTTTTCCGGTGCGGAAATAAAACTCACCGGAATTAAAATCAATATCGCTGTTGATGCAGTTGAAGAACGTCGTCTTACCAGAACCGTTACGTCCGAGAAGGCCGTAGATCCTGCCTTCTTCAAACACAAAATCACAATCTTTGAGCACTTGTTTAGAGCCATAGCTCTTGACCAGATGGCTTATTACAAATTCCACGATCTCTATCCCCTATCGTATTAATCTATCGAATAATAACATTGCACAAAAGGCTAAAAAAATCTATCGTACAAATTCGGAAAATGCCTTGTCAGTATGCTGCTGACGGTAGGCTCTCGGCGTACACCCAACGTGTTCCCTGAATACCTTTGTGAAATAACTCTGCGTGCAAAATCCGAGTGACAAAGCTATCTGAAGATATGTATATTCCGTTTGAGAAAGCAGTGCACAGGCCGAATCGATCCGGAATTTTGTCAGATACTCCACGACAGTCAGACCCGTCTCCTGTTTAAAGAGCGTTGCCAGATAATTTGGCGTAAGTTCAGTTTCCTTTGCAAGATCTTCCAAAGTCACTTTCGAATTGAAGTGAGACGTAATGTAATCAATGCTTTTCGTTACCGGCCTGGAATAATGTTGTTCCTTTCGTGATTCGCGGATAAGTGTTACGAGGATCTCCCAAAAGCCTTTATTAAGCTCACGTATCTCGCCTTCAGTCGTGGCAACATCTGCTTTCCTGATAAACACATCACTTGTGGAATATACAAGTTCCTGAGGTGCGCCGGCCTCTATAGCAAATCGCGTTCCAAGTCCGGTATTTACAATGAACAGATATATCATGTTGCGGAGCGGATCGTCAGAGAGTTTTCCCTGCATGTCCACATCCAATATCTCATCCGTCTTTTGAACGGCCCTGTAATCACCCTGTGCAAGCAGTCTGAAACGTTCGAGTTCAACCTTGTAAGTAGTATGCGCGAAACTGTTCTCCGCATTTTTGTGAACAAGCTTGCGGATCTCACCCGGGTCAATAAGATAATCGGATCTGCTCATTTCGTCTCCGTGATATTTTTATATAAATCGTAAGATTATTATATAACCATTAATCAGTTGTTTGTATAGTGATTTCGTGAGGAGGATCACGACATGGATGTTCTGTTTTCGGCAGGTTCTTCAAAGGAAACCGCTCTTTTATCTGAAGACGCGATCAGGGACATCGCTTTATGCGAAGTCATCGATCACATGGGCGGAGATCCCGATGAGAAAAAGTTCCTGAAAAAGATAATGACCGAAATCCCGGCCGATCCTTCCGACATGATATTCAGACAGAATATCTTAAAGGACTTCATAGACAATGAAGATCTTTGTTCTTCCCTCAATGAGATCCTGGATCAGATAAAGACATTAAAGCTTTTCGGCGGTGTCAGAAAAGCATCCAGCGAAAAGGATACTACTCTCTATACTTTGCTCGAGACTCTGCGTGAACTCGTGGTATATGTAGATGTCGTTGAAAGCCTTTATTCAGAGCTCCTTAACAGCGATATCAAAGCTGAGGGCCTTATAGCGCTCCGCGATTCACTTGATGCGATAATCAAAGACGAAAAGTTCAGCGTTGCCAAAGCGGACATACGCTTAATGCACGAAGATCTTTCAAACGTGAGGGCAGCAGTTATCGGAGTGAATTTCACTCCTGATTTCAACATTGAAAAGGTCTCGGCTGTTGAATTTGTCCCTCACGGGCTCAGATCAAAGTATTCGATCATGGACATTGCAGCAGCGACAAAGCTGTCATCACCGACCAAAAGGATCAGATATGATGATCCTCTTCTCGCTGCGATTGCACCAAAGATGGAAAAGCACCTCAGATCACACTTCTTCGAGGTCAGGAAAACACTCTGCAAATACGCAAATTACGACAGCAGTTTTCTCACTGAAATGTACGAAGGACTGTCATTCTATTTAAGGAGCGCAAACCTCGCAAGAAGGCTTAAGAAAAACGGTTATCCTATTTCTTTCCCTGAGATAACAACCGGCAGTGACAGCCATTTTTCAGCAGAAGGTTTCTATAACATCAGACTTGCTTTCAGCGGCGAAAAGAACATCGTAAAAAACGATTTCGCTTTTACGCCTGATGAAAGGATATTTATCCTTACCGGCCCTAACCGCGGCGGAAAGACGATCATCGAACAGGGACTCGGTCTGACTTCAGTTATGATGTCTCTCGGGTTGTTCGTAACTGCGGACAAGTGCGTGGGCCTTCCTTTCCGTTCCATACACACGCACTTCCCGATCGATGAGAATCTTACGCTCAATTACGGAAGACTCGGTGAAGAAGCAGTGCGCATCAAAAACATCGTCAAAGCTTCAGACGGCAATACTCTTATCCTATTTAATGAGACGTTCTCAACGACGTCTGCTTCAGACGGCCTCTATCTTTCAAAAGACCTCATCCGTGTGTTAAAAGAAAAGGGATCTTATGTGATATTCAACACTCATATCCACGATCTTGCAAAGCAGATTCCGGAGATGAACAGCTGGAAAGGCCAGGGAGAAATCGTCAGCCTTGTCATGGAAAGAAAAGATGAAATGAATACCTTCATCGTTAAGCGTGCTGAACCTGATTCAAGTTCTTATGCAAGGGATATTGCTGAAAAGTACGGTATCACTTATGAGCAGATGACGGAAGAATAATCCTTCACTTAAGCTTTTCCTTCAGCTCCTTATACCGTTCGAGCAGATCGAAGATGCCGTCTTCTGACAAGACTCCGCGCTTAAGATCTTCAGGCAGCTTGCCATCTTCATCAAGCTTAAAGTCACTTTTCCACTTCTTGCCCGTGTAGTATTTTTCAAGTTTTTTAATCTCCGATTGAAGAGCTTCGAATTCAGCGATATTCGATTCGAGATCTTTCATTACCTTGGATGCCCGGTCGAGTATCTCTTCCATCTCCTGAATGCGTTCTACAACGTCCTGGTTATTCATTCGTTTAATGCCTCGCTCAAACTATACGGAACTCCCCGCGGGCCCCTTACGGCGAAAATACCGTATTCTTCGTTAAGGACCTTGAAGGTGAAACTTTCTTTGTCATAACGCTTCAGAAGTTTTATCTTCATCAGCGCTTTTATCGTAAGATTCTTATCCTGATAATCGTAAGGGATATCAGTCTCAGTGACCCTGCATTTATAAAGGATCGCAGATATCGGCGAACCGACGTAAAGATAAATGGTATCTCCGGTCTTTATACCGGCCCCCTGTTTCCAGTCGATCTCATCAGCTTCTTCGAAAGCCTTAATGACATCGTAGTATTTTGGATTGGATGGTATTATCCATTCCTTAGGAGCGCGCTCTTTTTGCTTTTTCTTAACTGAAGCCGTTGCTCTGAAGCTTGCGTCTATGAGATCGAAAACACGTTCATTTGATACAGTTCCGTCGAGGAACACTGTGATCCACTGACGCTTATTCATGTGATAAGCGGGGATTATGCCGGGCTGCTCGATAAGGATATCGCGGAAGACGGGATCATCTATCTTGAGATTGATCACCGGTAAAGAAGCAGTGGTGCCAAGCCCAAGCTTGACACCACTTACTTTCATAATAAGTCCGAACCACTTTCTGTTATCCGCATGACGGAATACTGCTGTTACGGCATCCTTTTCAAACGGATGATCAGGATCTATGCCATATTGGCTTTTTACATAGTCAATGACTTCCTGATCTAACATGGCTTGATCAGCAGGTTCCGTAGATATCTACTTTTCCGTTAGGAGTCTCAACCTGGCGGAGTACATAGCTGATCTTGCCGTTTGTATTCATATAAGGCATTGCGCTGTTGAGAGACTTGATAGTAAGAGACTTCTTCTCCATTTCCTTCTTCTCTGCGCTTGTATCCTTCTTGAAGTTGTTCTTCCAGTAATTCTGGAGACTTGCCTTAACCTTTACGTTGAAGGTGTTTTCCTTCATGCCGAGGGACTTGAGGACCTGGGCACGTGTAAGCTTCTTGCCGTTGATCCTGGATACGTTGTAGACATAGTAATCTCTTGTCTTGGAGTTGCCGGGTGTCTTCTCAACGAAAACAACTACGGAGATGAGGTACTTACGTACATAGTATGTATAACCGACTCTGCTGTTGTTCTTCTTTGCGATGGGCTTGAACTTGTCAGCGATCTCCTTGTTGACCTTAGAAGTGTTTACATTAGCGACCATGATCTTGGGATACTGTGTCTTGTAGCTCTTCTTGCCCTTCTTGAAAGTTCTCTTGTATGCGTTGTAGATAGAGACTGTTGCAAGACCTGAATTGTCACCTGTATCCTTTGTGGTATCAGTTGACGATGTCTCTGTAGTCTTGGACTCTGAAGCCTTTGAGGACTCAGTTGTCTTTCCGGACTCACTCGGCTTGGATTCGCCGGATTCCTTAGATTCAGAAGTCTCGGAAGCCTTTGACTCTTCTGAAGCCTTGGATTCCTTTGTTTCTTCCTTTGTTGTCTCTGTTGTAGTCTCGCTGGATTCTGCTGCTGTTGTCGTAGTAGTAGGATCAGTTTCGCTTCGCTGGAGACCGCATCCTGCAATGCCTGCTGTCATGGACAGTATCAATGCTGCGCTTACGATCGATTTCAGTTTCATTTCAATTTACCTCCGCTTTCCTTTTTTATGAAAATGTACCGTGAAAATCTATATGGGACATCTGACCCGGGACCTCGATCTGACGGACCAGATATGCCTTTTTACCGTCTTTGTTCACATATGGTATAGCGCTGTTTATCATCTTCGATGTAAGAGAATTCTTCTCCATCTGCTTTTTTTCAGCGCTTGTATCATTGCTGTACTTCTTTTTCCACATGCTCTTTATCGCGTTCTTAACTTTGGTATTGAATGCCGAAGAACTTACACCCATTATCTTGAGCATCTCATTCTTGGACAGTTTCTTACCGGTCGTCCTTGAGCAGTTATACACGTAAAGATTCTTCTTTGAAGAATTTCCTGCTTCAAGTTCTACCGTGATATAAAGCGAGACAGCCTTCTTGCCGATGTAATACGAATAGTAGAGCCGGCTGGTGTCCTTCTTTGCAATATCCTTGAATTTCTTTAAGACCTCTTCGTTAAACTCATCTGTATCGACATCCTCAATAACAACCTGCGGAATGTGAGAATAGAGTTTCTTCCCATTAACCTTAAAGCCGCGCTTATACTGATCGTTTACAGATGTCTTGCCTGCAGGTGCAGGTGTGGCTGTAGGTTTTTTGGTTGTTTCTTCAGTCGTTGTCTCTTCAGTTGTTTCCGATGTAGTCTCGGAAGTTTCAGTCGTTTCAGAAGTAGTCTCTTCTGTTGTTGTCGTCTCTTCTGTAGTAGGAGCAGCCGTGGTCTCGCTGGATTCGGTGGAAACCGAAGGCAGGCTTGTAACAGCAGGTTTTGCATTACATCCTGCAATACCCGCAGTCATTGCGGCCATCAAAGCTATGCTGATCACTTTCTCAAACTTTTTCATTTCTATCTCCTGTATTCGTTATCTTCTAATATATGCTATAAATGTGTCTTTTATCTGACAATTTCAATTCCTTTCACTTACACAAGAGCACATTTCACCGTTTACGGTAAGAATTCCTATCGTTTTCCGCACTGCAGGCGGGATAAAGAACGCATTTTTAATGCTCTTGCTCTCGTGCTTTCCGAGATTGGTTATGCTGTTACCCTTCCTATATTTCTTATCTTGGTCATTTTATAACTAAAGCAGAATACTAATTGAGGTAAATCTCAAGCAAGTTAGCAGAGACTTTTAGTCCCATTAATGTCCCTCATCGTTTACCTGCGGATGTTATATTGAGATTGTAAGCAATACAAACAAGTCCTCCTTACCTACCTTTCGTTCCTGTTTGTTGCTTTCAAGGTTACCTCCATTTTTCTGTTCTTGCTGAACAGCCCGGCATCTGATAAATGCCGGGCTGTTTCATTTAGGAAAAAGAAGGTTGTTTAGAGTTTTTCCATATAAACGAAGACAAGTTCAGCATTGATCTCTTTGCGGTCAAAGATCGCATAGCCCATCTTCTCATAAAGGCGGATGTTATCCGTGCTTCTGGTACTCGTAAAAAGCTCATACCGTTTGCCCGGAAAGCACCTCTCGATCTCAGTCAGGAGTGCGCTGCCGTATCCTTTGCACCGGTAAGACGGATGGACCATCAGTTTTCCTATGTAAGCCGTACCGTCCTTTTCGTATGCACGTACAGAACCGATTATCGTGCCGTCATCTTCAATAAGCTTTAATACCGTGCCGTTTTTGTATTCTTCTTTAAGTTCATCGAGCGTCTCTTTAAGAGGCGGGATATCCTTGCTGCCGAAAAGCGCAGCCTCGCTCTGATATGCAAGATACTGCAGTTCAAGTATTGTCTGCAGATCGCCCTGTTCCGCCTTGATTATCTTAGTCATCGATTATGTTTCCTTTCTTAACGTTCTTTTCGATGAGGTTTTCCTTGGCGTATTCCCAGATCTCCTCAGAGCCTTTGCTTGTATTCTGATTACGTTTCATTACCCAGCTCTTCTTTACGTCGTGATCCTTCCACGCTTTACCGTCAGAAGCATCGTTTAAGATGAGCGGCTGGAAGCAGTCCATTGTCCTTGCAAACTTTGCTTCAGGGGTCTTCTGTTCCTCAAATTCAAGCCATAGGGACTTAAGATATTCGCCCTGATCTTCAGGAAGAAGTCCGTAGAGTTTGTCAGCAGCCTTTGCTTCACGTTCAGCCTGAGTCTTCTTGCCTTCTTCATCGTACGCATAGGTGTCGCCTGCATAGACTTCAACAAGATCATGGATCAAAAGCATTGAAACGGTCTTCAAAACGTCTATTTCAGTATTTGAATATTCTTTCAGCAAAAGTGTCATTATCGCCATGTGCCAGGCGTGCTGTGAATCATCCTCGTGCGTTACTCCGTCGGTGATATAACTCTGGCGCTTGATCATCTTTTCCTTGTCGATCTCACGGATGAAGTTCATCTGCTTTTCGAATCTTTCAATATCCATTTATGTGTACCTCTTGATGATTATTTACACTTGAGTTTAACGATAAAAGCCTTGGTGTATCCGGGAAATTTACTGTCGATCTCTATGGAGCCGCCGTGACGCTCGATAACACGCTTTGTAATAGCAAGTCCCAATCCCGTTCCGCCGCCTGTAGACCTTGCGGAATTTTCGGTTACAAATGGTTCGAAGATCTGCATTCCCTGGGGAATGTCATTTCCCGTATCTGCCAAAGTGATAACGCACTTGTCGTCTGATCTTTCCAATCGGACATAGAACGTTATGCCGTCAGGATTATGCTTATATGTGTTGATGACAAGATTGGAAAGAGCCCTCGAAATGTCGCGTTTGTCGGCATTCACCATGATGGCTGAATCAGATATATGTACGTCAACATCGATCTTGTGATCTTCAAGATCGCCGTAGTTTTCAGCTATGATCCCGCGCATGAGTTCTGCTATGTCAAAATCCGAGAGATTAGGTTTGTATTCTGCAGTTCCGAGCTGTGAGTATTCGAAAAGAAGATCGACCAGTTCATTCATGCTCGCGCTCTTTTTCGCGATTATTCCGTAGATCTCCTTCTTCTCTTCTTCGGGGATCTTATCTTCTTCAAGAGCCTTGGCAAATCCCTGTATAGAAGTCAGCGGCGTCTTGAGGTCATGTGCTACCGCAGCATACATCAGGTTGTTTTCTTTTACCTGGCGTTCACTTTCCACACGGATTGCTTTCCTGACCACAATGTAAAACAGGAGTCCGCCAAGGATGTATGTCGTGATATTAAGAATGACTACTACAGGCAGAGCTGCGAAAAGATACTTTTCGCCACTGCTTACAAGGAGCGGCTCAAAGATCTGAAATACCAGATCTATTACCTCAGCAATTAATCCTGTCAAAAATGTGATCAGGATGAAAGTGATCACTATCTTTTTTCTGAGTTTTGCCATGCCGGACTTATTCTTCATAGCGGTAGCCCAAACCCCTTATAGTCTTGATGTGTTCGCCTCCGACCTTATCCCTAAGGCGGCTGATTATTACCCTTATCGTGTTGTCATCGACTGCGTCTGAATCGTACCATGCGGATTCATAGATCTGCTCTTTGGTGAAAACCCGTCTGGGATTGCCCATCAGGAGTTCCAAGACCTTGAATTCGTTCTTCGTGAGTTCGACCGTCTCACCGTCTTTGGTTACCGTGCATTCGGAAACATTAAGGGTTACGTCACCTACCGTAATGGTCTCTGATCTGGAGGCCGTGGATGATGCGGATTGTCTTCGAAGCTGCGCCCTGACCTTAGCCTGAACCTCGAGCGGTTCAAAAGGCTTGGTAATATAATCGTCTGCGCCTATATCCATGCCTAAGATCCGGTCTGAGAGCGTTACCTTCGCGGAAATGATTATCACGGGAATGTAACTGCTCTTTTCGCGGATCTTGGTTATCAGCTGGTATCCGTCGACCTTGGGCATCATGATATCCACGATCGCAAGGTCTATGGGCTGTGAATTGATTATAGCGAGGGCCTGCTGGCCGTCATTGGCCTCGAATACGTTATAGTCATTCAGATAGATCTTGAGAAGTCTTACGATCTCTTTCTCATCGTCTGCTATAAGGATATTAGGCATAAATCAGACCCCGCTCGATTAATATGTTCTGATTATACTACTATTACTTGAGTTCTTCTTTTCTGAAACGTGAATGGCTCAACGCAAGTACTGCAGCTGTTGATACCGCACATACAACCAGAGAAAGAACTATATTCTTGTTGCTGACGTCTACGAGCACGAGCATTTCCTGTCCATGCGGGATAAGCTGAAGAACATAGATACCCCAGTCCTTCATTGCAAGATACTGCGATCCGAGGTTTAAAGTGAGCATTGCGATCATGTTGATGATAATAGCGATTCCGGGCTTCTTGCAGAACATCGAAATGATAAAGCAAATAGAGCATGAGGCGATCACAGCGATCAGGAATAACGGTGTCCTTACTACTACATTTCTGATGAAAGATCCGTCTTCACAAGCCGTTCCGTACTTCGAAAATCCGATCACAGCCGGAATACCTACTGAAGTTGCAAAGAAGATCGCGATTGCGCTCATGAAAGAAGCGAACTTGGTCCAAAGTACCTTGACTCTGCTGTTGCCTGCCATAATCGCAGCCTGGAGTTTCCGCTCTTCCAACGCTCCTGTTACGTGAAGACCTGCGAAGATACAGATAAAGAACATCGAGAGCGATGTGAAATCATTGCACAAGGAGAGAAAGAATTCATATCCGGATGGGACTCCTTTAATGATCTCGACCACATGAAAGAGCCACATAAAGAGTGAAAAGGCACCGCCGATGAACCAGAACACCTTGCTCTTGAGCATCTGCTTCATTTCCCATTTATAAAGGTTCATATGTTATTTCCTCCCTAAAAGTTCAATATAGTGATCTTCAAGTGACTTTTCGTATCTGGTGATCTGCGTGAGTACGATACTCGCGTTGAACATGATCGTTGCCACCTGCTTCTGTTCGATGTTGTCATGTATCTTTATCTTGTCACCATCAAGTTCTACGTCCTTAAGGCCGCAGCCTTCAAGTACTTCTATAGCTCTTTGCGTCTGTTCAGTCTCGATGATGATGTAAGATGAACACTTCCGGTCTAATTCTTCCTTGGATATCTGCTCGATTATCTCGCCGTGGGAGATAATGATGTAATCCGTTACGAGCTGGTAAAGTTCCGCGAGGATATGGCTTGAGATAACTATCGTTATTCCGTCTTCGTTGCAGAGTGACTTCAAAAGCTCCCTTACCGCAACCATTCCCATCGGGTCAAGTCCGTTTACCGGTTCATCGAGGATCAGTATCTCCGGTTCGTTGACGAGAGCCAGCGCGATGCCCAGTCTTTGTCTCATTCCGAGAGAGAAATCCTTGGCCTTTTTACTGCCGGTATCCGCAAGCCCCACGCGCTCAAGGATCTTCCTGATCTTCGTCTCATCCTTGTTACCGTAAAGCAGCTGCTGCATCCTGAGATTGCCTTCCGCGGTATCATTCATCGAAATGATCGGATTCTCGACAAGGTAACCCATCTTTCTTCTGGCTTTGATAAGACCTTTTTTGTCACTTGAGCCGAATAGTTCGATCTTTCCTTCCGGTGATTCAGACAGTCCGGTAATGGCCCTGATGGCTGTAGTCTTACCTGCACCGTTTTCGCCGATAAAGCCGTATATCCTGCCCTTTTCGACGCTGAATGTAACATTGTTAAGCGCGGTTTTTGACCCGTATTTCTTGGTCAGACCGTTCACTTTTAGAATCGTATTCATTAGATCATCTCCTTTTTCCTTTGGCATGCCTTTAGCGCCTGCCTTGATAGTGAGATGATATTCCCCGAGTATTAAACTCTTGATTGAGAAACATTAACCGAACATTAAATTTCACCAGAGGGTATAATTGCCTTATGATCAACCAAATCATGAAGAAAGCAGGCGAAAAGGCACTCAAGGCCGATCTTGCAAAGATCGATCCTTCCCGCCTGCCCGAAGGAATCACCGAGATAAAGGATATTCCTTATATAAAAGACGGTCTTTCCGGCCATACTTTAGACGTTTATCTGCGCCGTGACGGCTCTAAAAAGCCCATTTTGATCGACATTCACGGCGGAGGCTTCATATCAGAAGACAAAGCCATGAACCGCATGTTCGGCAATTACATGGCTTCTTTGGGTTTTGCGGTCTTCGACCTCAATGTCAGGATCGCATATCCCGAATGGACGGTCTTCGACCAGATAGAAGACATAGGCAGTGCCGTAAGGTATGTGCTTGACCACGCGGACGGGTATGAATGCGACAAAGAGCAGCTTTTTATTGCAGGACATTCATCGGGCGGCGTCCTTGCCATCTCTGAAGCGCTTCTTTGCGTTGACCCCATGATGAGGTTCGACTATGGCATCGGTGAGCGTGATTACAGCTATAAGGGCATCATCACTGACTGCGGCCTGCTCCATTTCTATAAGAGCAGCCTTGCCTACTGGGGTATGAGGAAGATGGTCTTCCCTAAAGGTTATAAGAACGATAAAAGGTATGGTTATCTTGTTCTTAAGAATAATGCTGCTCTTTCAAGGCTCCCAAAGGTCGCGCTCATGACCAACAAAAAGGACATTCTGCGGAAGATGACATTCCAGTTTAATGAAGTGCTGAACGGGTTGGGGTGTGAGCACCGCCTGTTCATGTATGGTGAAGACGGGCATACCGGAATTATATTTGTTCCTTATAAAGATAAAAATATATCCGTTTTAAATCAGGTTAAAGAATATCTTTCGTAATTGGCTTTTCCGTGTTCACGTTTTGGAAGACGTTTTTCATGAACACTCTTGCAGAGTTAGACGGAGCAGCCGTTTTCGGGTATTATTCATTAAGCCGCGGGGCGCCTTTTTCCTGTCCCGGCAAACCGCGAAAATATTTTTTTCAGAAAAATGTGTGAAATCGCATGACCTCATTCGTCTTATAGGTGAGATCTCAAATTTCACGAAAAGGAAGGTTAGGCTAAATGAACAATGAAGCTGTGTTGAGACTATTCGATACATATGCCGATGATGCATTTCGTTTGGCGTATTCGTATCTGGGCTCAAGACCTGATGCCGAAGATGTTGTTCAGGATGTGTTCGTAAAGCTCATCAGATCCGATATCACTATCACAAAAGGCAAAGAAAAATCATATATCCTTACCATGACCGCCAACAGGTGCAGAGACTTTCTGAAGTCGGCAAGCGTCGTCTTCAATGCACCTTTCGAAGATGCGTCAGATGTAGGGTCAGAATTAGAGATAGACGAAGATGATACGGAAATGTATGCAGCGGTATCCGAGCTTCCGGACAAACTGAGAGTCGCGATACATCTTCATTATTATGAAGGCTACTCCCTGAAAGAGATAGCGGAAATTCTGGATATAGCCCCGTCTGCAGTGTCTATGAGACTTACCAGAGCAAAGGATATCTTAAAGAAAAGATTTATGGGAGGTAGCAGATATGCAGGATAAATACGTAAAAGCTATCGATAAGATACAAATTGACAAGGACAGGAAATTAGAAATGAGAAAAATATTAGAAAACGAAATGGCTTCAGCTAATACTGAAGTATCTGCAACAAGCGCTAAAAAGCGTGCAAAGACAACTAAGCTTTCAGCAGGCGCAAAGGCCGGCATCGCAGCAGCAGCTATCGCAGTCACAATGAGCGTGGTATTCGCCATTCCCTCTTCTCGTAACGCGATCAACGCAAGTATCAGGGCATTCTTCAACAAAGAAGTTCCCCAGGGAGCTACAGACGCTTTCACAAAGGAAGAAGAAGACAAGAAGGAAAGAGTCATTCCTACAGATGACGTCAACCCTTCCGTAAAAGCTGAGATCGAGTCTGCAGTTGCATCACAGGATAAGGCTGAAAAGGATTACTACAAGAACGTAAAGGTAACCGCTGACTACTACAAGGACCCTGAGCTCAACAAGCTGGCTAACTACTACGCACAGCAGAATATGAATCTCATGGATATCAAGAAGGATGCCAAGTACAATGAGTTCTACAATCAGTTCAAAACGATGGATTGGTTCTCTGACGGTTTCTTCGTAACCTACTGGGTAGGCGACAACGCTACAGGTCACTCCGGAACCATCACATGCTTCAAGGCAACAGAAAAGCAGATGGAAGGCTACCTGAAGAACAGCCTCAATTACGTTAATTACGAGCGTAAAGAGCACCAGCAGAAGACAGTTACTTTCGACAAGTTCTGGAAGAAGTCCACTGACTCTGAAGGCAACACGGTTTACAAGGCAGAATGGAAAGGACCCGAGCCTGAGATGAAGCTCCTCCCTTCAGACAGAGCAAGGTTCATGACATTCAACATCACCTACGACGCAAAGACACAGATCGCCATCGCACACATCGAAGAAGGCGGAGGAATCGGTTGAATCTACCTCTCTCTGTGATATTTTGTCCGACCGAATAAAAGAAGGGCCGCTTAGCTGCGGCCCTTTTTCTTTGCTTTCTTTTCGAGATACATCGCTTTGTCGGCATTCTTCATGCATTCACCGACTCCGTGCCAGTCAGTAAGATCGCACGTACCGATCGAAGCACTGAGTTCAAACTGATACTTACCGCTCTGGTTGACCGTGCGCATGTTGTTCCTGACGCCTCTTATGAACTTTCCTACCCTGCCGGGTTCGTTAAGGACAAGAACCGCCTCGAACTCATCGCCGCCCATTCTGGCAACAAACTCATCGGGATTAAGAGCATTGTCGATGCAGTTCGTCAGTTCTTTTAAGGCATCGTCACCGCTGTTGTGGCCGTGCGTGTCGTTGATCGCCTTCAGCTCATCCATATCGATAGAAACGATAGCCAGAGGCTTTTTCATCCTGCCTTCCTTATCAAACTTTTCGGACAGTCTCTTTTCAAAACCTCTTCTGTTCAAGATCCCTGTAAGAGGATCCCTGATATAAAGACTCATTACGTCCGAGATACCGAACAGCTTCTCGTAGAGCTCGAGCTTATTCATGTTCTCGCCGACCTTCATCAGGAGGTACTCGACCTTAAAATCAAGGAACGCTGGAATGTCAGTATCAACCGTTACTGCAAGATAACCGTAGATTTCGTTCTTATATGCAAGCGGGAAATGAATGCGCATTCCCTTCCTGTTTTTCTCGAATTCTTCAGGGAAGATCTTATCAGAAGGATACTGAATGTTCTTGATAACGTTATCGCCTTTATTTTCGAAATATCCTACGATCTCCCTGCTGTCTTCCCTATATCTGCAGATGTAGCACGAATTGATGCTATCAATGCTCTTGAACAGATCGAGAGTCAGCTTCCTTCCGGCTTCTTTTGTAAGTGCACCCTCGAAAAGGTCACTGATGACTACATATTCTCTTCCGCTCTCATTAGCTACCGATACTTGTGACTTAAGATCACAAAGTTCCGCAAATACATCTCTTTCAATAAACAGATCGCCCGTACTCTCACGAAGGATAAGATCAGCAGGAACATAGGTTTCAAGTTCACGTGGCTTTCCGGCTATGACATCTTCAAGGACTTCGATCGCCGTATCCACAAATGAATCATTGGAGATACCGACTGTGGTTATCGTCGGGATATAGTCCTGTACTTCACGGACATTGTCTATGCCGCTGATCATAACATCATTAGGGACGTTAAAACCGCGCTTGCGGAGTTCGTTACAGAGCGCCAGAGCCTCATAGTCATTGGAGCAGATTATCGCTTCAGGAAGCTTGCCGTTCTTCTTGATGAAGAAATCAGCCATCTGCGGACCCTGGTCAAACCAGTAATCGCCGTGGAATATCTTCTTCTCGGATACCTTATATCCGGCCTCGGCCATTGCGTCTTCAAAACCCTGTCTTCTTGCGAAGGAATCGTCAACGTCATCTCTTCCGGTGACAAAGCCTATATCTTTTGTCTTGCACTTGGAAATGACGTGCTTGGCGATCGTATACATCAACAGTCTGTTATCGGGGATAATATTATAGAATCCGGGTATCTCCGCTCTTACGCAGATGACCGGAGGTGCTTCGTTGTCAGCAAGAAGATCTTCGATCAGGTCTTTTGCAACACCTTCATGGATAAGCGTATCCGAGCAAAGGATTATTCCGTCATAATCGTGTACGTCCGGCAGTGACAATATGCTCTTGAAACCGATAACGTGGAGAGGGTTCTTAGTAGGCATCGAACAGATGCCGAAAACATCGATCGTATAGTCCTTCTCGTGTGCATAGTAATCCAGACGCTTCAGTATTCCCAAAGCGAAATCCCTGTACATGTCACCGATAAATACGCAGATCTTCATGCCGTTATTATACTAACCCCGCACGAAGTCTGCAAAGAGTTATCTGTTGTCCACCTTTTCAGGGTACATATCGTGGTTGAAAAGCCTGTCTTCGGCAACCTTCTCCCACTTGGTTCCCGGTTTGCCGTAGTTGCAGTAAGGGTCTATAGAGATGCCGCCCCTTGGTGTGAACTTGCCCCAGACCTCAATGTACTTGGGTTCCATGAGCTTTATCAGGTCCTTCATGATGATGTTTACGCAGTCCTCATGGAAGTCTCCGTGATTACGGAACGAGAACAGATACAGCTTTAAGGACTTGCTCTCGACCATACGCTCACCCGGAACGTAAGATATCGTGATCGTCGCGAAGTCAGGCTGTCCTGTGATCGGGCAAAGGCTCGTGAATTCCGGACAGTTGAACTTTACGAAATAGTCGTTGTCAGGATGCTTGTTGATAAACGTCTCGAGGACTGACGGATCGTAGTCCTGGCTGTACTTTGTACCATTGCTTCCGAGTTTTGTAAGGCCTTCTTTTTCGCGCATAAAGATTACCCCTTGATAAAGTTGTACTTGATGCCTTCATCGTAGACATCAATGCCTTCTGCCTTCTTTACAGCCTTAACTACTGCATAAGTGACAGGTGTGAAAAGAATTTCGTAACCGACCTTGAACAGATACTGGAAAAGGATCATCTTGAGAACTACGGAATTTTCCATTGTTCCCCAGAATGAGATCACTATGAAGATGACGGAATCAAGGCCCTCACCTACGACCGTGGAAAGTATTGTACGGATCCAGAGTTTCTTGCCCTTAGTGACAACCTTGAGCTTTGAGAGAATAACCGAGTTGGAGAACTCACCGAAAAGATAACCTGAGAAAGATGCAAAAGCAACGCGGGGTGTCGTTCCAAGCACCGCAGCGAATGCCTCCTGATTCTCCCAGTAACCCGGATGCGGGAGCGCGATCGTTACGAGGTAAATAAGCACTGCGAAGAAGCTGCAGGCAAAGCCGAGCCAGATTATGGTACGTGCTTTTCTGAAACCGTATACCTCGGTGAAAACATCTCCGATGATATATGTCAGCGGGAAAAGGATAACAGCCGCAGGCAAAGTGATGTCAGCAGTTACAGCCCACATCTTTCCTGCAACGAGGTTAGAGAGCAAAAGACAAGTTACGAAGACAATGCCGATGCACATGAACAGTCTTGATACGTTTTTCGATTCATTCATAATCTGATCTCCAAATAAATAATGGCCCCCATAACAGGAGCCGCATAAAACCAAATGAGCGTACAAAAGCATGCTCAGATAATGATCAAATGAAGTCCTGGTTTTGTTTAACGACAGGATGGCACTAACGAACTGTCGGTCCCGAGGGGTTAAAACGGGCACGGATAAAATATCATCTAAAGCTCTAAAGGTCAATAAGGGTCTTTTATTCTCAAAGATTTTTATTTTATGTTATATTAATTTTTATGGAATAAATCTTATGGATTAGGGAAAGGTTGAAAAACAATGGCAGTATTATGCAAAAGCTGTGCAGGCAGACTTATTTTCAATCCGGCTTCTCAGAAGTTGGAGTGTAAAAACTGCGGCAGTTCTTACAGGCCTGAAGATGTTGAGGACATCTATGCATCCAGGGATTCCAAGTACTATGACACCAGGGTCTATACCTGCGGTCACTGCGGCGCCGAGGTCATCACGAGCGACACCGAGTCATCCACGTTCTGTGTATATTGCGGCAACCCCGCGATAGTATTCAGCAGGATCTCCCGCGAGTACAAGCCTGACGGTCTCATTCCGTTTAAGATCACCAAAGAGGAAGCTATCAGCAACATCACGAAGAAATTCATGAAGAACCCGATAGTTCCCAAGAACATCGCAGCTAAATGCAAACCTGAAAATCTGCGCGGAATCTATATTCCCTACTGGGTCATAAACGCCGATTTTACGGAAGCTGATTACATCAGCGGTGAGATCAAACGTGGGAAACAGACTATTACCAAGTATTACTCAAGAGCCAGCGAGACAAGGATACGTAATCTGCCTGTCGACGGATCAAGAATACTTAATGATGACACCAGCTTAAAACTCGAGCCTTTCTATCTGGAAGATTCAAAAGAGTTCGATGAGGATTACCTGAACGGATTCTACTCAAATACGTCAGATCTCAGATACAATGATCTTCGCAACTCCGCTGCAGACAGATGTCACAAACTTGTTGCTGAAGAAGTGGTTAAGTCCATTCCTAAAAACAACAGAAACGTAAAGGTCAGAGATTCAATATATTGGATCGACATAGATGACGATCCGATCTATATGATGATGCCCGTGTGGTTCTTTACCTTCATGCACAAAGGCAAACCCTACACGATCCTTGTAAACGGACAGACCGGTAAAGTAGTCGGAACCATGCCGTGGCAGAATTCGCGCGTTATCGCAATAGCGGCTACCATCTTCATACTGATAACAGCTTTCATCAGTTATTTTTTCATAGCTGCACCGAATGGCTGGATCAACGAGATCGGACAGGTCTACCTTTTCGCTATGGCTACTCTTATCGCCTTCGGTTTGACGATCCTCGTCAAAGGGATCACGGGCCTGCGTCGTATATACAAGAACCTGCGTCTCACCCAGTCAGAAGGCATCTTCAACTATGTTAAGAAAAGGCAGGCATAATTAATATGAATAGCGCATCAATTATTCAAGTAACCTTAGTCATAGGAGTGACACTTCTCCTTACTAGTGTTTCATATTCATTATTCATCACCTACCTGATACTGAAGAAATTCAGTGATTTCGGTGACTCTTCATGCAAACTCAATGAATATGCTCCAAACGGCATTGGCTATACCCGTATGGTCGATGATGTTCCGTCAAACGAGAAGTATTTTCTCTTAGCGGATTATGGATCAGATCCATACAGCACAAGACAGCACAGCATTCCTGATGTTCTGCTTAAGAACATGGAAAAAGATAAAGAAACAGAGTTCTGAAGAAAGAGGCTTATATGCAGACAAAAAAAGGCGTAATCTTCGACATGGACGGCACGGTCTGGGACTCTTCCGAGAACGTAGCAAAAGCGTGGACTGTCAAGGTTCATGAGGCTGGCTACACTGACAAAGTTGTCACACGTGAAGACATACAGAGAAACATGGGCAAGCCCATGGATGAGATAGCCGACAATCTTTTCTTCTATGCTGAAAAAGGCGAAGCAAGAAATACTCTCCGTTTCTCCTGTGAAAACTATGAGAACGAATACTTAAGAGATCACGGCGGCATACTTTACGACGGTATCTGCGAGACTTGGACAAAGCTTAAGGAAATGGGCTATCACGTCTATATCGTAAGCAACTGCCAGGCAGGATATATCGAGGCTTTTCTCGAGTTCTACAACATCGCTTACGGAAAGCCCGAAGACCTTGTAGAAGACATCGAATGCTACGGCAACAACTTCCTGCAGAAGGATGAGAACATAAAGCTCATTGCCGAAAGAAACGGCCTCACTGCTGCCTGCTATGTAGGCGACATCCAGAGTGATTATGATTCAACGGTCAAAGCAGGATTCCCATTCATTCATGCCAAGTACGGATTCGGAACGATCAACACCGAAGTCCCTTATATCAACAGTTTCGACGAACTTACAAAGGTCGTCCCTGAAGTTATCGGATAACAAAAAAAGAGAGGAGATCAACATGTCCAAAGACGAAATCTCAATCCCACCTATCCTCAAGATCGAGCGCGGAGTTACAGCACACATCGGCGAATACCTCAAGGCAGAGGATTTCACACAGGTAGTAATCCTTTTCGGAAACGGCCTCATCTCAATGTTCGGTGACACCGTATTCAAGTCTTTTGACGAGGCCGGAGTTAAAGTGCTCCACAGTCAGGAGATGGACACCGTTGATTTCAAGGATATCACCAACCTTGCATTTGAACTGCCTAACAAGACACAGGCCATCATCGGAATGGGAGGCGGCAAAGTCATTGACGCTGCTAAATATATCGGATACATCCTTCGTATCCCCTTTATCAGCGTGCCTACTAGTTCCTCTTCTGACGGATTCTCAAGTTCCACTGCATCGCTGGTCGTTGACGGACACAGAAAATCACTTCCCGCCAAAATGGCTTACGGCATACTTGTAGACACCGACGTCATCAAGAGCGCACCTGTAAGATTCCTTCATTCAGGTGTCGGCGACATGGTCGCAAAGATCCAGTCAACATATGATTGGCAGCACGAGGAAGACTTAGGCTACGGCGAAGTAAACGATTTCGCTTTCATGATCGCCAAGAAAGCAGTCAACTCTTTCGTCAGGACTCCTTTCGAATCAACTGAGGAAGACCTCTTCCTCAAGGAGCTCCTCGACTCTCTCGCAATGAGCGGCGTCGCAAACGAGATCGCCGGAAACTCAGCTCCTACAAGCGGAAGCGAGCACCTCATCTCACACGCTCTGGATTCATTCCTCGAGCGTCCTCAGCTCCACGGCGTTCAGGTCGGAATCGGAACTTACATTATGTGCAAGATCCTGGATCACCGCTGGCAGAGAGTTGACACTATCTTCACCAAGACCGGTTTCTGGGAATACTGCAAAACTCTCGAGCTGAAGGCCTCTGATTACGCAAAGGCGATCGACATGGCTCCTTCAATGAAGCCTCACCGCCACACATATCTCCACGAGGAGAAATATAGAGAACTTGCAAAAGCTCTACTCACAACCGACGAAAAACTGAAGGCGATATTGCACTGATATGAAACTGGCAACCCTTTCGGAAAAAGAGATTATCATTACGCTGATAGCTTTGGCGCTCCTTCTCCTTTTCGCGTTCGTGTTCGGCACGCTCATGGAAAAGATAAAAGGTCCCAGAGTCGTAGGCGAGATATTAGGAGGCATGATCCTTGGCGGAAGCTGCCTGTTCCTGCTCCTCCCTGCACTTTCGCAGCAGGTTTTCTTTGCATATCCGGAAGAAGGAAAAGTCTTAAACATCTTCTATCAGTTAGGACTCATATTCCTGATGTTCCTGTCAGGATATAACACTGACATCAAGGTCGATAAATCGAACGCGAAAACGATAAGCCTCGTTTTCATCGGTGCAACTGTAATTCCGATGGCTGGAAGCATCCCGTTCTTTGGTCTTTTCAAAGAACACTTCATCGGAAGCATCAATAACGAATTCGCTTACTGTCTTGTTTTCGCAATCGGTGTTGCAATAACATCAATTCCCGTTATCTCGAAGATCTTCTTCGACATGGGAATAATGAACACGACGTTCTCGAACACGGTCCTCACCGTTTCAACATTTCAGGATCTCTGCTTATGGGTACTGCTCAATGTAGCAACAAGGATCGCTCAATCAGGCGAGATCAAGCTCGTTGAGATGATCGTCATCGTTGCGGTCACCATCGGTATTTTTGTTGCGATCGCTCTCATCTCGAAGTACATCAAGCAGATCAGGAGTGAATGGAAGCCTGTTACTTTCTACTCACTGAGTTTTGTAATGCTCCTTATGACTTGCGGACTTTTGTACATCTTAGGAATCAACATCATGTATTCCGCATTCGTTGTAGGATACCTGATCAAGGCAGTTTTCGGAACGGCTGAAGTCATCAAGACTCGCATGCATTCACTCGAGCAGATCGCTTTCTCTTTCTTCATCCCGGTCTACTTCGCGCTGGTCGGAATCCAGCTTAATGTAGTACACGATTTTTCTGTTACGAGATTCCTTCTCTTCTTCGTTATCGCATTCGGTCTTGAGTTTATCGGCACGTGGCTTTTGCTCCTTCCTTCCGGGCTCAAGACAGGCACGAAGATGAACTTTGCGATCACGATGAATGCAAGAGGCGGCCCGGGCATCGTGCTCGCGACTGTCGCATATTCATACAACATCATCAGTCTCGAATTCTTCACCGTACTGATACTTACGACTATGCTTTCTTCCATGATCGCAGGCTACTACCTGAGGCTTCAGCAGAAGAAAGATGCTAAAGTTTTTGACGAATTATAACCAAAGGAGTTACTTATAATGTCTGAAAGATCACGAGCAATTGAACTGTACGAGAAGTACGACAAAGGCGAACTTGATATCACTTCTTTCTTAAGCCAGTACGGCAAGGAGAAATTCTTCTATTCAACTCCTTTCGGCGAAAAGAAAGACGGATCAAAAGCCCTGTTCGTTCTTAACGCTCCGGAAAACACGGGATACCTGCCAATTTTCTCCAACACTGACAGAGCAAAAGAGTTCTTCGAGAAAACGGAGCGTGCGGGTTATATCCTTATGGAAAGCACTTTCCACGACATACTTATGACTGCAAAGAAATCAAACGAGAAGACTCCCTTAAAGCTCGGAATAATCGTAGATCCCGGCTACCCGGGAGTAAACGTTGAAGTTAAAAATCTTGACGCTATCATCAAAGCAACGGTCTGATATATATGGCAATTACATACAGAAAACTCACCGCAGCTGATCTTGATACATTCATCAGCATGCGAATCAAACAGTTAAGAGAAGAAGGAGCAACCGAAGACATAGATCTCGTGCCCGCTCTAAAGGATTTCTATAACCGTCATCTTGCAGACGGCACCTTCGTCTCATGGCTTGCATTGGACGGCGAAAAGATAGTGGGAACGAGCGGCATGTCGTTCGTTGAAAAGCCGCCTTATTTCAGCTGCCCTTCCGGAAAGATCGGACTTCTTTCGAGCATGTTTACAGATCCTGATTACAGGCGCATGGGCATTGCAAAAGAACTATTAAACCGCGTTGTCTGCGAAGCAAGAGAATACGGCTGTGGAGCTGTTCAGATCACTGCATCTGATATGGGAGTAAAGCTCTACACTTCATACGGATTTGTTCATAACGGAAACTTCATGCAGTACAAATTGTGAGGTTCAAAATGGATATCAAACGCATAGAAGAAATCAACGATACTATCGGAGAATTCATCAACAGTGAATTCTCTTCTTATGCTATTCAAAAAGAAATCACTCTTAACTACGATGAGTTCTGTTTTGTCGCCATGGAAAACGACACTATACTCGGTGTTATAAAAGGACGTGCATTATATAACGAAGTTCACATAGTCGATCTTATCGTTAATCACGAATGCAGACAGAGCGGAATCGGAAGCAAACTCGTCGCTGCCGTTGAAGAAGCATACAAAGGCAGCGGATATGCCAAGATAACTCTCACCACATACGGATTCCAGGCACCCGGCTTCTACAAGAAGCAGGGTTATGAATTGGAGTTCGTTCGCGAAGACAATGACCCCAGGCTCTCAAAATACTTCTTCAAAAAGGTCATCTCATGAACGCAGCATCCGAATATCTAAAGCTTATAGAAGAAACCATAGACAGCGGTCGATATAAAGCCGACTGGTCTTCCCTGTCCGGACATAAGAACCCTGAATGGTACTATCAGGCAAAGTTCGGGATATTCATTCACTGGGGCATCTACAGTGTTCCTGCATATGCATGCGAATGGTATCCGAGATGGATGTATAACCCTACTTCTCACGAATATGAATTCCACAAGAAGAACTTCGGTGATCCCAAGACATTCGGATATAAGGATTTCATTCCCATGTTCAGGGGTGAGAATTTCGATGCTGACCAGTGGGTGGAACTTTTCAAAAAAGCAGGCGCGAAATACATCATGCCCGTTGCAGAACACCACGACGGCTTTGCTATGTACGATACGGAATTCAACCGCTGGAACGCTGCAAAAATGGGGCCTTGCAAAGACATTGCTTTAGAGATCAAGCGTGCATGCGAAGACAAAGGTCTCACCTTCTGCGCATCCTCACACAGAGCAGAGCACTACTTCTTCATGAACATGGGACGTTCCATCGACAGTGATGTAAACGATGAAGCATACAGTGATTTCTACGGACCAGCTCATCTCTCACCTGAGCTTTCTGATGTTGCTGTTTTCGCGACGATAAACGATATCTTCGCAGCCCAGCCTGATGAAGGCTTTCTTACTGACTGGCTCGTTAGAACATGTGAGCTCATAGACAGACTCAAACCTTCGATTCTCTATTTCGATTCATGGATCCACAATGCAGCTTTCAAGCCTTATCTTAAGAAAGTCTGCGCTTATTACTACAACCGTGCAGAGGAATGGGGCAAGGAAGTGACGATTAATTTCAAGCACAACGCATTCCCTCCGACGGTCGCGACATATGACGTTGAACGCGGTGCACTTACAGGCATCAATCCTCTTCCATGGCAGACAGATACCGCTATCGGCAAGAAGTCCTGGGGATACATAAAGGATAACGAATTTAAACCTGCAAGACAGATAATCTGTGATCTCGTAGATATCGTAAGCAAGAACGGAATGCTCCTGCTCAATGTCGGTCCGAAACCTGATGGCACGATCACCGATGAAGAGACAGCAGTTCTTGAAGAGATCGGCTCATGGATGAAGGATAACGGCGAAGGAATTTACGGCACCATTCCCTGGAAGGTTTTCGGCGAGGGTGATACCAACAATGTTGAAGGTTCATTCAAAGATAATGACGAAAAAGAATTCACTTCAAAAGATTACAGGTTCACATACAAGAACGGATATCTTTACGCATTCTGCATGCATCCGGATTCAAATGAATTCTGTATCAGTTCACTGAAGATAAAAGGTGAATTCGATCTTGTCACAGGCAAAGTTGAAGTTCTGGGCAACATCAATATCGAAAGCAGTGAGCGTGACAGCAGCGGCCTTCGGATAGTTACTGATAAGGCTCCTGAAACAGATAAGCCTTTGTGCTTTAAGATAGAGATCATCTGATCAATTCTTGAGGATGTTCTTAGCTGCCAGATAAGCTTCGCTCATGCATGCCTGAAGATTGTATCCTCCGCTGATACCATCGATATCCAATGCCTCACCGATAATATAAAGACCCGGAACCAACTTGGACTGCATCGTCTTGCGGTCAACTTCGCTTAATACGACGCCGCCTCTTGTAACGTATGCTTTATCTATCTCAGGCGCTTTATCCAAACCGATATGAAGATGCTTCATCAGACGGCATATCGTCTTGCGCTTATCCTTCGGGAACCCCTGTGCGTACATATCAGCTGCGCCTGCCTGCTCTGCGATCTCTGATGCAACTGAAGCGGGAATATATCTTGATAATAGCGTGGTTATCTTTGTGTCTGCATGTGCATTTATCTGATCCTGCAGTTCACGGTCAAATGCCTCATCGTTCATTGACGGAACGAGATCCAGTTCAAGATATGCTTTCTTTTCAATAACATCCAAAGGTATCTCTCTTGAGATCTCCATTACCGCGGGACCGGTAAGGCCGAATTCAGCAAAAAGAACGTCGCCTTCATAAGAAATTATCTTCTTATTATCAGCGAAAACTGAAACCATGGCATTTAAAGATACTCCGCTTAACTTTTTGCAGATTACGCAGGAACTCTCAGATGCCTTCACAGGTGCGAGCGCTGCTTTGGAAGGATTTACCGTGTGACCTAAGCTTTTCGCGAATCTGTATGAATCACCTGTGGAACCAGTCTTCGTAAAAGAACTGCCGCCGCAAGAAAGAATAATCTGATCGAAGTGGTAAGTTCCTTTATCAGTTACTACTTCGAAGTCTTCTTTCTTATTGATCTTTGTGACCTTGGTTTCGCGCAATATTTCTGTACTGTCAGAAATATACCGGACTATCGTATCCCTGACGACGATCGCACTGTCGCACTTGGGGAATATCCTGTTGTTCTCTTCTTCCTTGAGCTTAAGACCGAGTTCTTTCTCGGCAAAAGCCATGGTGTTATCAGGACCGAATTCCATCAGAGCGGGATATATGAACTTCTCAGCTTCGTGAAAACCCTTCTTAAGTACAGAAGCATCCTTGCGGTTGGTTATATTGCATCGTCCGTGACCGGTGAGGATAAGCTTCTTACCGGGAACGGGATTTCTGTCTATGAGCGTGACCTTAACGTCACTGCCTTCATTAAGACGCTTTAACTGGCAGGCCGCATAAAGGCCCGCTGCTCCGCCGCCGATTATTCCAACTCTGATACTCATACAGATATTTTATCCCAAAAGAGCCCGGACGGTTACCTGCAAATTACCCGAGACAGACGCAGGATCAGGCTATAAAATATAGCTAGTTAACGGACGGACAAAACAGTATCTAAAATGACAGGAATCTGATCTCCCCAAAAGTTAAACTGACATCATCAAGGAAGGAGAACACGGAATGGAATGGCTCACGGGCATCAGGGCAGCGATAGATTTTATCGAGAGCAATCTTGAAACCGACATCAGTGTACAGGATGTCGCAGACAAGGTTTTTATCTCTCCCATCTTTCTGCAGCGCGGCTTCTCGCTCATGACGGGTTACACCATCGGCGAGTACATCCGCAACAGAAGACTTTATCAGGCCGCGCTCGACCTGGTAAACACGGAAGATATGGTTATCGTTATCGCCTATCGTTACTGCTATGAGACACCCGAGAGTTTCACAAAAGCCTTTTCACGTTTTCACGGAGTAACGCCTTCACAGGTCAGGAACAGCACTCCGTTCAAACCTTTCCTTCCGATAAAGATCAACTTAACTGTCCAAGGAGGAAGAAACATGGATTACAAGATCACACCAATGAATAACTTCAAGGTTATCGGTTTTCAGAAGACATTTGACACAGAGACATCTTACGCGGAGATCCCGAAGTTCTGGGATGAGATCTGCAGCAAGTACGCTAACAACGTCTGGGCCGGAAAAGAACCCTCTAATGCATTTGAGAAAGCAGTCGCAGACAACAACATCGGCGAGTTCGGAATCTGTATCGACGATATGTGCGGCAACAAGTTCAGATATCTGATCGCAGGAAAGTACGAAGGCGGCGAAGTACCTGAGGGCATGGAAGTTTACGAGTTCCAGAATGGCGATTGGGCCGTATTCGATATCTACGGTCCCTGCCCCGGAGCTCTCCAGGCAGTAAACACCAAGATCTTCACAGAGTGGCTCCCCGGCAATCCCGACTATGAGATCTCCGGCAATGCCACCGCAGAATGGTATGACTGCAAGGCTATGCCTACCGACAAAGATTACCACAGCGCAATCTGGATCCCGGTCAAGAAGAAATAAGATCAACTACTTCAGATAAGAGGCTGCCTCACGGCGGCCTCTTTTATTTCCCTCCCAAATGTGAAACAATATCAGGCGAAATAAATAAAGGCGGTAATCTCGTGGCTAAAGTAATCGTCGGTATGTCCGGAGGAGTCGACAGCGCTGTTGCAGCATATCTGCTGAAGCAACAGGGCTATGAAGTCCTGGGCGTAACTCTCCGCGTATGGGGATCCGACGAGGAAGGCGACAGCAGATGCTGTGAGATCGATGAGGCAAGGCGCATCTGCCAGCTGCTTGATATCAAGTACCATCCGCACAATGTCACTTCCCTTTTCAAGGAAAATGTCGTAAATCCTTTCGTAGACGCATATCTTGAAGGTCTTACTCCAAATCCCTGCATCGAGTGCAACCGCTTCGTAAAATGGGCCAAGATGATCGAGCTTGCCGATATCTTCCAGGCAGACTACGTCGCAACGGGCCACTATGCTTATATAGACAATCTCGAAAACGGAAGATATGCGGTCCGCAAGGCTTCCCATATCAGCAAAGACCAGACGTACATGCTCTATAAGCTCACTCAGGAGCAGCTTTCAAGGACGCTCATGCCGCTTGGCCAGTACACCAAGGATGAGGTCAGAAAGATCGCAGAAGACGCAGGTCTTCCCTGCGCCCACAAGGAAGAATCCCAGGAGATCTGCTTTGTAACCGAAGGCAGATATACCAATTTCATCAGCGAGCACACAGACAAGGCCCTTCCCGGCGAAGGCGATTTCGTTGACGAAGAGGGCAATGTCTTAGGAAAGCACAAGGGAATCCACCAGTACACCGTCGGCCAGAGAAAAGGACTGGGCATAGCTTTGGGCTACCCCGCTTTTGTTACTAAGATCTGCCCTGAGAACAATACCGTCGTCCTCGGAACCGAAGAATCCCTGATGTGCGACTCGTTCTTATGCAGGGAAGTCAATTTCCAGAGCATTCCAGAGCCTAAGGCCGGAGATAAGATCCGCTGCCTTGCCAAGGCACGTTACCACCAGACCGAGCGTCCCGCCACTCTCGAGATCACGTCTGAAGGGCTGGTCAGCGTTAAACTCGACGAGGCCGTCAAGGGAGTTTCGCCCGGCCAGTCAGCCGTTTTCTACGATGACGAGGGTCATGTGGTTGGCGGAGGCCTGATTTTCAGATAGCCCTTAAAATGAAGCTTTGTAACAATGTTACAAGGCTTTTTTCATGCAAAACCGCCTCCGATAGTTTGTAATTTGTTTACATCAAGGCAACTTCATAGAAACTCTTAAAGATATAATTAAGGTAAGTGATAGGCCTATTTTATCTACAGGGGATTTCTATGGAAACTGCGATCAACCTGCAAGCCATCTATATCACCGATCTGGTCGGAATTACCATCCTGGTTGTCATACTGGCGACGAGAGGTTGGAATCTGCCGGCGCGTAAAGATGAGAGCCACATCCTTTTAGGCCTCCTCCTCGTTTCCATCCTGAACTGTATCGCAGACATCTATGTATTCGGCTGTGACGGTCTGCCGGGGCTGAAATACTACTATATCCTGCTCATAGGTAATACTTACCTGTATTTCTACAACCTGATCGTCGGCATCGGGATAATCTATCTCATAATCATGCACATAGACCACAAGGCCAAAGGCTGGCACATAATCCTGTTCTGGGTCCTTGTAATTACCGAGGCAACGCTTCTTGTGATCAATTTCTTTAAGCCCGTCGTATTCAGCCTGGACGAAAAGAACGTCTACCACAGAGGTCCTTATTACCTGCTTTTCGTAATAATCGGTTTCTTGCTGATCTTCTACGGATATCTGTATTACCTGATAAACAAGCTCCGTAATCCGTCGCTCCGCTACTTCCCCGTTATCGGATTCCTTACTCCGATCCTTCTTGGCAACGCGATCCAGATGCAGATCTACGGAATATCGCTCCTTCCGATAAGCTTCACGGTAGCTTTCGCAGCAATATCGATTGCGCTCCAGAATGAGTGTATCTATATCGACAAGCTCACAGGCGTTTATAACCGCTATGAAATGGATAAAGTCCTTAAAGGACCCATAATTAAGCGTAAGATGCGCATCGCAGCGCTGATGCTCGATCTCAACGACTTCAAATCCATAAACGATAACTTCTCACACGAGGAAGGCGACAACGCACTGGTAGCATTCGCCAACATCCTTGCCGAAACAATATCCGCAGACGGCATAGTCGTAAGATTCGCAGGTGACGAATTTATCATCCTCATACCCAAGTTCAAAGGTGATGACATATCTGAATACAAGAAACGCATAAATGCCGCTCTCGAAAAATATAACGAGACTTCAGGCAAGCCCTATAAGCTCGCGGCTGCGATCGGAGGCAGGATCTTCGATTCTACGAAGGATGATATGACCAACCTGGTAAGCCAGATCGATGCCCTGATGTATTCAGACAAGAAAGCCTACTACATGGAACACGACAGAAGAGGCAGAAGGCGTGAAGACAAAAATGCAGTATAATGCTTTTTGTGAAAGCAGAAACTGACAGCATAATTCAAGACAATGCAATTGAAATGAACTCACCTGAAGCCATTAATTTCAGGCGCAATTCAAGCACGCTTTCCATTTTGGGGATCGGCGTGATCATTTTCGGTTTCTGGAGTGTCATCAAGATCGTAACCTATGTCATGTTGGGCATTCCCATATATAATGACGCCGATATTGCCGGCGTCGACGGAATGACCATTGAATTATTAATGACCGTCTTATACTGCATGCTGGCAGGAGACGTTATCGTCAGACTCATAGCGGGACTTTGCGCGCGGGCCGAAGGAAAAAACCATAACAAGAGGCAGAAAGGTTTTTATCTTGGTTTCATAGTATGGGAGATCCTTTTCCAGATCTATTCTGTCTATACGGTAATCATGCAGTTCCTTTCCATAAAAGATGATACTTATGTTGAAACCTACGTTTCCCTTTTCATGGAACTGTCTTCAATGCTCATTCTGATCGAAGTATATATCGCCGCTTTGAGTGTCAGGAAATACAAAAAGCGCATGGCTCTTCAGTTAACGGGTAAATAGTCATGCAGCTGGATTTTCACTACTATGCAACATATTGCGCGGCATATCTTTCAGGGTACTCCCACAGGGAGGCTCTCGATCTGGCATACAGTGCCCAGTTTGTAGACTGCTGCACGAAAACATTTCTCAGATCTGTCGATGCCACGATCCACGCTGCCACTACGCAGACCCAGGCAGAGCTCCTGGATATGAGGACAGACCTGATCGGACTTCAGGATATTACAAGGATCTGGGCTTCTTTCCACTTCCTGCCCCGTGATCTTTACGCTGAAACTCCACGCGCCACCAAGACCTATAAGAACAAATACAGGCTCATCTGCGGTCCGAACGGCACGCTTGTAAAAGATACCGTTGAACTTGCCAAGGGCAAGGGCATAGAGCACGCCGGAATCGCGATGCATGTCCTTGCAGACACCTGGGCTCACCAGCGTTTTGCAGGCACTCCGTCGCTCGTAATCAACAATACAGACAAGGATTTTGTCGAGATACTGCCGGACGGTTCAACACGTCCCATCAGATTCAAGCATGCCCCAGGTGCTTCTGACGACCTTGAAAACGAACTTTTCAACAGCACTGTATTTAACACCAGTGAAGCTTCGATCTTAAACCTCGGACATGGTCACGCGGGTCATCTGCCCGACTACAGTTTCATCCGCTACAAGTTTATTCCCGCATGGGACAACTACCGCGAATGCCTCAAGGACAACCCGTCCGACTACCGCAAAGCTTTCTGCCAGATGATCTTGGCCATGAAATATCTGAGAGGCGAAGTTGATTCCTTTGAAACAGATACTTATGACGAAGATGCCATAAAGCTTTATGAAGAAAGGATCACAGAAATCCTCACCAAAAGACAGCTTGATGCCTCGGAAGACTGGAAAGCTTTCGCAGGTGAACTGTCCGGAGAAGACATTCCGGAATATGATACGAATGCTTACGTTGAAGAATATAAGACACAAAAAGACAACTCGTTCATCGGAAGATTCATCCTTGCGGCATTATCTCAAAAGAGCATGGTCACCAACAAGATCTATACTTCAAAAAACATGCTCGCAGGATTCTCGATAGACTACCGTTCAAAAGGATTTGCAGGCATTAAGGATTACTTGAGGCTCGTCTCGGAGAGCGTGGGGTTAAGCGAATGAGCAAGACGAGACGCATCTGGAATATATTGGTTGCGATCATGATGATCCAGTCTGCTGCCGCACTGATGATGGTGCCCAGTGCCGGTTTCATTTTGATCGCATTTTTCGTCGGAATGCTGCTCGCTTTCAGAGGCATCAAATTTCTCATCTATTATGTAACGCATGCGCAGCACATGACAGGCGGCAAATGGATTCTGCTCGTAGGTCTGATAATGTTTGATCTCGGCATCTTTGCTATGGAGCTTCTCGATAAAGCTTCAGCTATTCTGATCATCTACGTTGTTGCTATCCACCTTATCTACGGCGTACTCGGAATCGTACGTGCGGTAAGCAACAAGAAAGACGGCAATTCAGGCTGGAAGATCGACTTCGCGCAAGGTATCGGAAACCTTATTCTGGTAGCACTGTGCCTTATCTTCATTAAGCATGTCGAGATCCCCGTATATATCTACGGAGCAGGCGTTATCTATTCCGCTGTACTCAAGATAATAACGTCATTAAAAAAGACCGCGATCGTCTACGTTCAGTGATCGCGGCCTTGGGTTATTTGTTTGCTTTTCAATTATGAAAACAGGCTGACTGACTTGCCGTCTTCGTTATAGATCTTCTTCTCGTTTACGACTACGTAGCAGTTGCCTCCGAGCTTTGCAGCCTTTGCTTCGATCGTCTTGAAATCGATCTGCCTGCCGTTGATCTCGAGCATGATGGTGCCGCTCTTCTTTGAAGATGATGTCTTCTTCGCGGTAGAAGTAGTCTTCTTAGCAGTTGTCGTCTTCTTTGCTGTGGAAGCCTTCTTTGAAGCGGTCTTGCCAGCAGTTGCAGCCTTCAGTCCGGCGCTTGAAAGAGCGGAACCTGTCTTTGTTGAAGTAGACTTCTTAGCAGTGGACTTCTTCTTTGTTGTCTTCTTTTTCTGTGTCTCACCTGACAATGCGTCTGAGATCTGCTTGAATGTATCTCCGAAAAGAGAAGAGATATCGAGCTTATCGTCTGCCATGATCTTTTCCTCCGTATAGAGTGATTTTGTATGCCTCTATTATATCCTTATCCGCGTATTTCTCTATCACCTTGTGAAGTTGGTCCAAACGCGTTCTTCAGTCTTCGGAAGGCCGTTCTTTTCCTTGCTCAAGGCAATGCCTTCCATGAGGAATACCATGTTCCTGGCAAGGACTCTCATTACCTGTCTTCCCTCATCGTCTACGTTTCCTTCGCCGGGTTCCCAGCCGTAGATGTTATTCCAGTACTGGCTTGTAGCGACAGGCATATTGCAGAGAGTAAAGAACTTGTTGAGTTCATCGAAAGTCGCGGTACAGCCGGAACGTCTTGCGCTTACTACGCTTGCTCCGACCTTAAAGCTCTTATCGAAATGAGTGCTGTAAAAGAGTCTCTGCATCGCTGACATCAGCGTGCCGTTGGCAGAACCGTAGTAAACGGGAGAACCGATAACAAGACCGTCAGCAGCTTCAAACTTTACTGCAATCTCATTGACGATATCATTGAAAACGCACTTGCCGGTATTCCTGCAGGTCTCGCACGCGATGCATCCTCTGATGTCTTTTTTGCCGAGTCTGATATGCTCATACTCAACATTGAGTTCTTCGAAGACCTGCTCCATCTCGCGGAAAGCAAGAGTGATGTTTCCGTTCTCCCTCGGACTGCCGTTTAGCATGAGGACTTTGAAACGCTTTTCCATAAACACCTCAGATATAGTAGACGTAATCAGCTTTGCGCGGAGCGGCTTCTTTTGCGGGCTCTGCTGCGTAACCGAGAGCACAGTGACCTATTCCCTCGTACTCTTCGCTGATGCCGAGTTTTGTGAGGATCCCTTTGCCGAAATCCGACTCGAATTCTTCTTTCGCCCTGTGGATCCAGATGCTAGCAACACCTAAACTTTCAGCTGCGTTCATAAGGTTGCCCATAACGAGAGAACCGTCGTAAACATGTGTCCAGACATCCTTTTTCGCAAGTACGATAAGGATGACCGGTGCACCGTAGAAAGGATCGAAACCTTCGTCCCAGCCGCCGATCTTTCTGTTTGCTTCAGAGATCTCATCCCTCGTTTTCTTATCGGTTACAGCGATGATGATCGGGCTCTGCTTGCCCATTCCCGTAGCAGCATAAGTGCCTGCCTTGATAATGGCATCAAGGTCATCTTTGCTGATCATGTCAGGCTTGAAATTCCTGCAGCTTCTTCTGGTCTCAAGCACCTTTAAAGTATCGTTCATAGTGTCACCTCAATAGCCGATCTGCTTAAGTATCTTGTCGAGAAGTTCAGCGTTCCTGATGGAAAACTCCGGTGTGATGTGCTGCTCTTCACCGATCTCGACACACCTGCCGAGCTGCTCTATTTCGAGCATGTAATTCTGTGCCGCATTGACCGTAGGATTGTATTCTTTTGTGCCGGCCTTGATCTGATACGTGAGCCTGCCGGACTGGTTATACTCGACGTCGGAAACAATGGTTCCCTTTGAGCCGTGTATATAGAGCCTGTCGAGTCTTCCGTTGTTCTCGGGACCGAATACCATACCGACGTTAAATGCGGCTCTAAGACCGTTCTTGAACTTCAGCAGGACTGATGCCATAAGGTCAGCACCTTCATCATTAAACTCAGCGCTTGCCATTACCTGATCGATCTCAGAATCCGTCAGCGAAAGGATCATAGTAGTGCAGTAGCAGCCGAGATCATATATAGCACCGCCACCCATGTTCTTATGGATCCTGATGTCTTCAACATATCCCTGCGTATAGAAAGCAGTCTCAATGAAATCAACGTCTCCGATGACGCCGCTGTCGATATCGTTCCTGAGAGAAGAAACATAATTCGTGTGAAGATATGCATATGCTTCCATAAGGATAACGTTGTTCTCTTTCGCAACCGCAAACATCTCTTTTGCATCTTCTGCATTAAGAGCCAAAGGCTTTTCGCAGAGAACGTGCTTGCCTGATTTCAGAGCCTTGATAACCCACTCTTTATGAAGGTGATTGGGCAAAGGAATGTATACGGCCTGAACTTCCGGATCTTCCAAAAGCTTTTCATAGCCTACATAACCTTTCTCAAAACCGAAAGTATCCTTATATTCGGCAACCTTTGCTTCGTTTCTTCCGGCGATGGCGTAAAGCTCGCAGTTGATGGCATCTTTCATACCGGGAATAGTGCATCCCTTAGCGATATTGGCAGTGCCTAAAACGCCCCATTTTACTGACATAACTGATACCTCCCGTTATACGCTTGCGCGATAAATATCGAGCATTGCTTTCTCATCAAGGACCTTTGCCGAACCCATTTCTCCGCCTACGCCGACAGCGCACTTGTGAGCCATCGTAACAAGATCTTCCTCGGTAGCATTAACTCCGAGCTCGCGGAGATTCGTAGGCATGTTGATCGACCTGTAGAAATCTTCCATAGCCTCGATTCCTCGGAGTGCGATCTCTTCATCAGAGCCTTCATCTGCTACGTCCATGACGTTGATGGCGAACTTCCTGAATCTGGGCAGACAATCCTTGTAAACATATCTCGCCCAAGATCCCCAGATAGCCGCGAGGCCTGCTCCGTGAGCCACGTCATAAAGACCTCCGAGCTCATGCTCGAGCTTATGAGTCATCCAGTCACCGCCGTCGTTGCCGCAGCCTGTAAGGCCGTTATGAGCAAGGCTTCCCGCCCACATAACTTCAGCACGCGCGTCATAGTTCTTCGGATCATCACGCAGGATCACAGCGTTCTTCTTGACCGTGCGCAGAAGTCCTTCTGCAAGAGCATCCGTGATCTCCATATTTCCGCCGTTTGTAAAATATCTTTCCATCGTATGCATCATGATGTCGGTGCATCCGCATGCTGTCTGATAATCAGGAAGAGTCATTGTAAGCTCAGGGTTCATTATCGCGAATTTCGCACGGCTGTAATCGCTGCTGTATCCGCGCTTAACAAGTCCCTCTTCCTTTGTGATAACTGATGAATCGCTCATCTCGCTTCCGGTTGCCGCGATCGTGAGGATAACGCCCAAAGGAAGGCATCCTTTTGCCTGGCGCTTATAATCGTAGAAATCCCAGACGTCGCCTTCATTTGCGACACCATAACCGATAGCTTTTGCTGAATCAATGGCGCTTCCGCCGCCAACTGCGAGGAGGAAATCGACATTCTCTTTTTTGCAGAGTTCGATGCCTTCATATACGAGTCCGAGATGAGGATTCGGTACAGCGCCGCCCAATACTGCATACTTGATGCCTGCAGCATCCAATTTGTCTGTAACACGTCCTAAGAGTCCGGAACGCACGACACTTCCGCCGCCGTAATGGATCAGGACTTTTGTTCCGCCAAACTCTTTGATAAGGTCGGCAACCTGACTTTCAGTATTCTTTCCGAAAATGACTTTTGTGGGGGTAAAGTACTTGAAATCGAACATTGTACGTTTCTCCTCTCAAGAAAATAAAAATATTTTTAATTTTATCATCTTTCAAGTAAACTATATTGTAGGTAGGCACTCTTTTTATCAGATTTCAGTTTTACAAAAGGAGATTTACAAGCTGCAACTTTTTTCATCTTTTATCTGTATATAGGTTAAAGATGTAAAAAGGAGATCAATACCATGAAGATCACACCTGCTAAAGACTATAAGAAACCGCTTTATGCCATCGGCATTGCAGCAACGATAGCCGCTGTATCCCTTACCGGCTGTACCGATCCCGGCAAGGTCAACTACGCAGGGGACATAGAAGTTAAGCCTGTTGAATCATCAGTAGCTTATGCCGGAGAAATTGCGGATACCGAGCCTACAGAATCGGAAGTCGAACTCGACGGAGAAGTCGCGATCACCGAGCAAACGAAGGAGACACCCAGACCTGTTATTACTGACGGCATTGTCCCTAATAACATCGACCCTGACGATTAAACATGAACCTGACACTGCATCTTACAGATAATTGCAACATGGACTGCAGCTACTGCATCCGTGAGAAATGCCCAAAGGACATGAGCGAAGAAGTCCTTTTAAAGGCTTGCGACCTTGCGTTTTCAAAAGGAACGCGCGCAGGCCTTTGTTTTTTCGGCGGAGAGCCTTTGCTCAAGAAAGACCTGATCTATAAAGCCTTGGACTATTGCGAAGCAAGATCCAAAGAGACAGGCATCGCATTCGATTGTAAGATGACTACCAACGGCACGCTTCTGGATGAGGAATTCATCAAGCGTGCAGTTAAAGCAAACTTGGGAATAGCGGTATCTTTCGACGGCAAAGCACAGGACGTATGCAGGATCTTCGCCGGCGGAAAGCCTACCTCTTCCGTTGTTGAAGAAAAAGCAAAACTTCTTCTTAAACTTATGCCTGATGCTTATGCGCTTGCAACGATCGCACCTCAGGCCGTTCCTTACTATTTCGAATCAGTTAAGTATCTCCACGACATCGGATTTAAGCGCGTTTCATTCGTCATCGCATACGGCCGTAAAGTCGATTGGACCGACGACGATATTGATGCGTTAAGAGTCCAGCTCGAAAAGACTGCAGATTATCTCAAGGAACTCTTCATCAAAAAAGAAAGCTTTGTTATGTCCACGATCGCATCCAAGATCTCCGACTGCATCAGGGGCAAGAACAACGCTGAACGCTGTCATCTCGGCGTAAGGCAGATGCCAGTTACTCCAAGCGGCGACCTTTATCCATGCACGTCATTTATCGGCGATGAGAAATATCTTCTCGGCAACGTTTTCGACGGAATTAATAATGCAAAAGTTTTGGAACTCGCAAAGAAATCGTCCGTACCGATGACATGTGCAGGCTGTGATCTTGTAAAGCGCTGCACCAACTCCTGCGGATGCGCAAACAGAATGAATACCGGAGACGAAAATCAGGTATCACCGCTTCAGTGCACATATGAGCGTATGCTGATCGAGATCAGTGACAAACTCGGTGAAGAACTTTATCAGATCGATCCGGAAAGATTTGCAAAAGAATACGCTTAATTAATCTCAGCGGCTGCGCCTCGTTTTATGTTTCTTCTTTTCTTCGTACATCTTCTCATCAGCACTCTTAAGATACTTTTCGGATATCTCTGCCGTACTGCCCATGTCAGACGTCGGAACCTTTATGCAGTAACCCATGCTGAAACCGATGTTATAAGGTTTCTTGTCGCGTTTGCTGATAACGTCTAAATGTTCTCTCATCTTATCCGCAAAACCGGAAACCATATCTTCGCTGTAACCGCCTGCGATCATGGTAAACTCATCACCGCCGCTCCTTACGCAGATCTCGCCGTTTTTGGCTGCGAAATTCATTGCTTCCGCTATTGCGCAGAGACAGTAATCACCTTCAGCATGACCATATTCATCGTTGATGCGCTTCAAGTCATCCATGTCGATTATGAGCACCGCAACAGGCTTCTTTGATGCGATAGCATCACTGCAGATCTCATCGAAGAAAAGCTCGAAACCACGCCTGTTATAAAGGTTCGTAAGCATATCCCTGTTATAGAGATTTTCCATGTGCCTTACCGCGGAACTGAGCTCCTGCCTGACTCTCCAGTTGTCGAGCATGCAGCCGAGATTAACTATCCACGCGAGCATCGTAAGCTTGTTGTATGTCTTGTCTTCGGGAGAAACGATCATGTATCCCATGTAATACTGAAGATGGTGGATCGGGAAGATAAAGTACGGCTTCGGTGAATCCATCAGATCTTTGGGAAGGATGTCCTTCTTTCTAAAAGTCTGTTTCCCGACTGATTCCCTGTTTATGAATCCAGCAACTACCGTCATCTCTTCATCAGTTTCATGGAAATGTTCATCGATAGTCCTCTTCTTGTTCCAATCGTGAGGCATGCAAAGGAGCATGTCTTCAAAACCCGTATCAACGGCTGCGTTCTCGGATATCTCACGGAAGCAGTCTTCGAGAGTATCAGCACCAGATACTCCGAGAGAGAGATTTATCATCGACTGAGCAAGATAAGAAGCTCCGTCTAATCTTCCCTGGAAAAGCTTTCTTATGTCTTCTACCGCATTCGTTGTCAGCGGCTCACAACCGCAGGACTGCTTACACATGAGTTTTCCGCGGCTCCTGATGTTACCTTCTATCTTTTCGCCGTCCCAGATCCTGTGGAGCGCATATACGCTCTCATATCCTGACTGATAGAAAGGCTGCTCGGATGTGGTGATAGAAGGAAATCCCTGATAAGCTTCCTCAACGCCGTCATAACCGGTAACAATGATATCTCCCGGTACATTGATATTTCTGTCCCTGCATGCGGCGATAATACCCATCGCAGAATAATCGTTGGCGCAGATTATCGCTTCAGGGAACTTGTGTCCGCGCTTGTTGCTCTGCTCGATGAAATAGTCTAGAGCAGCTTTTCCGCAGTCTCTCCACAAGGTTCCGTAATATACCTTTTCGGGATCGAATTCAATGCCGTGCTTTATCAGCATCTTCTTATACGCTTCAACTCTTTCGATCGTAAAATATTTATCTTTGATACCCGCGAGATGATAGATCTCCCTGCATCCGTGTACCGTAATTACATGCTCTACGACATCGCTGAAAGAAGCATCTTCATCATTGAGGATATTGATAAGACCTTCCTCTTTGCTGCCGACATTGATGACAGGAAGATCAGTCGAACTGAGCCTCTTCATCAGACAGCTGTGGGCATGACCGTTCATTGACTGGTCAACCTTTATGATGCCGTCAAAATCATTAAGATCAGGAAGCTCAATGGCAACAACGTCACCCTCATCGTAAAGATGAAACTTTCCATAGATCTTACTGCTGTATGAATCACTGAAACTTGTGAAACAGATTACTTTATCGCCCGTCTCTTCAGCAGCCTTGATAACGCCGTTAAGCATCGTGCGCACCATGGGTTCATATATATTCGATGAAAATACAGCTATCTTTTTGCGGTTCCCCATATAAATCCGTCCGTACAGAACAATATTCAGCATAAACGCTGATTACATTTTATTCTGTAAATTACAGATTATATTGCCAATGATTTTACCGCTTTGTAAATATTCTTTTGCGGGCACCCGTAAAAGGTAACCTTTTACTGCATCAGCGGTAAACGCTCATTCCGCCTCAGCAGCCGCCGCAGTCGCTGTCTTATCTTTGCGGTAAAGAAGGAAATAAGCACCAAAAAATACAAGAGAGCTTGCGATCGCGAAGACCAGTTCAAATGCCCAGCCCGGAATGCTTATAACATTGGCCAGCATGAGTCCGCCATACATGTCGATCAGTGTGTGGATCAGGATAGCCAGCGGATAGAGCCAGAACTTCTTGTCCTTGCAGGCATAAAAGGCCATGATGGAAGCTCCAACATGGAACATTACCGCGAATACCCTCTCGATGATCATTGTAACAAGTGACATGGCCGAGAATTCAGTCAGCTGCTTGATCAAATCCTCGATCTGTGAAAGCTGGTTCGGGGCAAGTTCACGTACCTGTTCCAATACAGTAGCTATCTCGCCTGAATTGATCAAAGCAGCATATGCAAAATAACTGATCATCGTGTATGTCATGATCACCGATACTTCAGCAACTCCGCCGTGACCTAAGCCGTATGATATGGATGTCTCTCTTTGCTGTCTCTTCTTAAGGACTGTCTTAAATGCGACCAGACGGCCAGTCTCTTCAAAGAGTCCCGGGAAGAATCCTACGGTAAAAGCCCAAAGCACGGGTCTTGCATTTATGAAAGCGCCCATAGGGGTGGAATCCATAATGAAAAAACTCTGGATTACCTTCTCTACGGTAACGAAAAGCAGGAAGGTTGCTGCGCCGATAAGGATGGTCGTAAACGGTTCTTTCTTCTTTTTCTTCCAGATGATAGAGATTATTATCGGGACAACTAAGAATAAGACTGCTCTGATTCCCAGCATAACTAAAGTCTGGTTTGATACCGTTCCGTAATCCATCAGTTACCTCCTTTAGTCTTTGATAGAACCTTCTTGTGATATCCTTTCTGACCGCAGTGAGGGCATACCATTTTTCTGGAAGTGCCCATGTGTGGTGCCATGACTACAGCCTTCATTGTCGGCACATAGCGCTCACCGCAATTCGGGCACTCATAGTAACCGGCATCGTGTTCGATCCGAAGACCGATACAGGCCAAAACGGCTACTAGAGCAACTGCCATGACGATCAAGGCGATTCCGAGCGGAATATTACCGCCTTTGCAGACATAGGCACCTATAATTATCATTGCGGCATAGAAAGGGATCGCGACGGCGATCATGATCTTTTCCACTTTGAGCAGGAGCTTATCTTTCTGCTCAACCTTTGCGCTCATCTCCAAAAGATTTGCCTCTGCCTTATCCTTATAGTTTTCCATGGTGATATGTTCCCCGGTCAGGAGTTCGTTTACGTCGATATCCAGGATCTTGCAAAGCTCGAGCATGATCGATGCATCTGGAAGGCTCTTGCCGTTCTCCCACTTGGATACCGCTCTGTCTGTAATACCGAGTTTTTCCGCAAGGGCAGCCTGAGTCAGACCCTTCTCTTTTCTGCATGAAGCTATGAACTTTCCGATCTTGACCTGATCCATTTTTGAGGGAAACCTCCTTTCACCACGGACAATAAATCAACCACAGTTATTTTACCACGAACTATAGGTTGAGTTGCCCCAAAACGCATGTTTCAGGGCTTCCCAACCAATGGTGGAGTTTTGCGCAAACTCAATGAATCAAATACTTTTCAGTTCGAAGAGTCTGTAGATCCTGCCGTACGTCTTCCCCGTAAACAGCATCTTGAAAAATCCTCTTTCAGAAGCCTTGAGTTCACCGATAAGGTGACTTGGAGTAAACGAGTGCTCGGCTGTTTTCATTACGCCGGTACCTTCGCAAATGCCGTCAATATCGTCAACGCCGTAAACCTTGGTAACGCCCACATCATTTATCGGGTTCTTGTGTTCAGAAGCTTTCGCACCGTATTCCGTGTAAACATCGAGCAGGACATGAACATAAAGATACTTCTTACGAAGCGCTGCTATAAGCGCCTTGAGCTGGCCGTTGGTCAGATACATCGAAATGCCTTCCAAAACAACGACAGCCGTATCTCCTTCTGGGAGCTCATTTATCTTCTCAATATCTGTCGCATCCAGTTCCATCATGTGATAGGAAGCTGTCTCCTGATAGTATTGTCTCCTGACTTCAAGAACATCCGGGAAATCGCAGTCGTACCAGCAAGAATAAGTCTGCTTTACGCGAAGGCACCTGCTGTCCATTCCGCAGCCGATATGGAGAACGATGGCATCGGGATTCTTTTCCAGCATCTGATCCGTCCAATCGTCGAAAACGCGGGCACGCATCGCCATATTGTATGCAAGCCATTTTGACTTGGATCTACCCTTTAGTTCAAAACCTTCCTTATCCCATATTTCTTCAGCCTTTGCATCATGAAGGATAATACCCTTCTTGCTTACAAAGGACTTCCCGTAAAGCGGGATATAAAGCGTCTTGTTTACTTCGTTCATTTGACCTTGGTCAGCTTTCCGAATCCTCTATCGAGATCCTCTTTGGTGAATGGCGCATATCCCTCAGAGTAAAACGAGATCTTGTATAAGATCCTGTTTCCGCGGAATATGTAAAGATCTCCGATGATCCCGTTGTCGGCGCTTCTTTCGTCAACAAAAATACCGTCTACGCCGCTGATCGTGGTCCTGTAATAGATGCCGTCGTCTTCAAGAGCGACGAAAAGCTCTCCGTTTTCGATCTTGAACCAGATGTTGTTGAAGTTATCCAGCGAAGTGTTGATGATCTCCTCTTCTTCGCCTTCAAAGAAAAGGACCCTGTCACCATTCCTGCTCTTTACCGTCTGATCTATGGTCGGGATCGTGGATTCCGGTGTGTTCGAAGAACATCCGCAAAGGGATGCTCCTATAAGCGTAACTATTGATATAAGCAGCAGTATCTTTTTCAAATCAAAGCTCCTTTTTCATCTTAATGCAGTCGAAATTCCCGCTCTTTACAACATGGTCGTCCAGATGCGAATACCCTAACTTAGAGTAGAATCCGATAACCTCGATCCTGCTGTCTATGTCGACTTCCTTGAAACCTAATTCTTTTGCCCATTTCTCGGCTTCTGTTACTACCAAGGAACCAAGATTATGGTCCCTGTATTCGGGAAGGACGACGACACGTCCAAGCGTGACCGAAGTTTCAGAAGTCTCATAAAACCTGCAGGTAGCGACCGGGTAACCGTCATCCAGAATGACGATGTATTTCGTACCCTCGCAGTCGTGTTCATCAAATTCATCACGAAGCGAAATGTGATGCTGGCGGTTCATTCCCTCGATGCGCACCGAGTACGCGCCGGCTCTCTGCCATTCAGCTTCTGCTCTCATTACTTCCATAGCTTTACTCTTCACTGAAACGGTTGAACTTCACGCGCTCGCTGAAAGATTTCTTTGAAGGCGCGTGGAACTCATCAATTGCCTTTCCGACAGGCAGGACGCATACGACATCATATTCTTCAGGAACACCCAAAATGGATGCGATCTTGTCGCAGATACGGTCGTCATCGGTGATATGGCCTTCATACCAGCAGCTCTGATAGCCGAGCTCAACGATCGCAAGAAGCATGTTCTCGATAGCCGCTGAATAATCCTGTATCGCAAAGCATCTGTCGCGGTAAGCATTGATCCTTCTTGTGAGTACAACAATGAAAGCCGGAGCCGTCTGTGCAACAGGCGGGTCGATCACAGCCTTGATCGCATCAAGAGTAGCCGGATCGTCAACGACTACAAGATCCGTAGTCTGCTTGTTGCATCCCGAAGGAGCGTTAATGCCTGCATTTGCAATTGTAATGAGGTCTTCTCTCGGTACCGGGTCTGACGAAAACTGACCGCGGTAGCTGTGCCTCACGGAAATGGTGTCAATTGCGCTCTTGAGGCTTATGACATAGATCTGGCACGGATTTGCTGCGTCCCAGTATTCCTCGAATACTTCAAGTTCCTTAAAGCCGAGGCTCTTATAAAACTCGTTCGTAATGTCGTAATCTTCATACATTCCGGAACGGACAGTCTTAACCTGAATGAAGGAATATCCCTTTGAAGCGGCATAATCCTTTGCGGCAGCGAAAAGCCTTCTGCCATATCCGTTCCTGTGGAAATCTTTCTTGACTCCCATAACGGCGAGTTCCATGGTCTCTTTTCCGGTCTCCTTAAGGCAGAGGAATCCGGCGGGGACATCGTTTTCGAAAGCTGCCCAGAAAGGCTGGTCAGCTGATTCCCTGATATACTGCTCGCGGCTCTCATCGACCTCGAACCATTCCTTTAATGCCTCTAAGACCTCGCGGGAGATCTTTCTTTTCTCATCCTTATCTTCTATGAAGCGGATCATATTAACCTCTTTGTTATTCATATTTGCCCTATTGTACCATTGCACATATTCCGATTATCTATTATTAATTTATAATCAACGAAAAACAACGCAAAACTGGAGCAAATATATGAAAGACCGCAATAAAATACTGATCTCAGCACTTCTCGCAATGGCCGTGACAGTGCCCGTATTTGGCGGATGTAACATTGTTAAACCTCAAAAAGAGACATATATATCAGAAGATTCGACCACTATGAATGATTCAACAACCACATCTGAAACAAAAGAACCTCAGATCTCCGAAAGCATCGTCTTAAAGACGCCTGACGGCAAGACCGTGGTAGACTCATCCTATGTGCGTCTGATCGACGGCGTTAAGCCCGAGATGATGCGTGCCGACTACTGGATCAAGGAAGGCAACGACAAAGTCCTCATGACACCGGAGGAGATCACAGTATTCAACAAGAATAACCGCGGAGTAATAACCGCCAAGGACAAGACAAAATTCCCGAAACTCGACGAATTCGAAGATACCTTGGACGGCAAAGTCTTAAAGTCCTTCCTGACCGACTGCGCAAGATCCGCCCCCAAGGACCCGTCAAAGTATTATCTGAACGGCAAACCAACCACTGATGAATACTGGAAAGATCTCGTTGCTCTCTCAAATATCGACGGCATTCCCGAAACGATAAACGTCAAGTTTGGCTTCACCACAAAGCGCATGACCATAAGGCTCTTCCCCACCGAAGACCGCATTTTCGAGAAAACTTCAGACAGATACTACGATTCCATGATCTTCTCAGAATGCATGCCCTACATGCCTGTCGCGGTACTTCACGAGAGTACCGACGGCAAATATCTTTACGTCGTATTCGACAGCTATGCGGCCTGGGTCAAGAAGGATGCAGTCGCTCTTTGCAAGGACAGAGCCGACTGGCAGACCCGCCAGAATCCGGGTCAGTGGCTCGTAGTAACCGGCAGGGAGATCAGATTAGGCAACGATCCATACAGCTCAAAAACATCAAACCTCGTACTCCCGATGGGCACGAAGATGGAGCTCGTACCTGCTGATAAGGCACCGAAAAGCACACACCAGCGCACCACCTACGGCGATTACGTGGTAAAAGTCCCGACAAGAGGATCTGACGGCAACATCAAGGACGAATACGTTCTCATCCCGATATCGGATGACGTTAACGTAGGCTATCTCCCTCTTACCTCTGAAAACATCGTAAGACAGGCGTTCAAGCGCTTAGGAGACAGATATGGCTGGGCAGGCGACCTCCAGGCTAACGACTGCACGGGAATCACCCGTGAGATCTACAGGTGCTTCGGTATCCTCATGCCCCGTGTCGGCCAGTCCAACGTAAACGGCGTCTACAAGGTAAACATGAGCAAGATGAAATCCAAACAAAAGCTCGAAGTGATCGAAAAACTCGCTCCGGGAAGCCTTATCTCAATGCCCGGTCACATGATGATCTACCTCGGTACAGTTGACGGAAAGCCCTTTGTTATCAGCGCCTGCGGTTCTTTTGTCTCTCCGGCTCCGGGTTCTACCGATGTCCAGCACCCAAACAGCGTAATATTAAACAGCCTTTATGTAAGGACAAAGAGCCTTAAGACATGGCTCGACGTCTCAACGACCGCGCTTACCATAACTCCGGTCTCCAAAGTTGAAGCAGCTTCTTAAAAGTAATAAAATATTTACTTGTTGAATAAACGAATAAATATACTTTTGGAGAGACCTTTCTTTGCACAGTCTTTTTAAGGCGCTTTATATCGATCCCGGCACGGGAGGAATGCTGTTCACCGTACTTTTCGGTGTATTAAGTGTTGCAGTATTCTCACTTCGCGCGCTCATCATCCGTATGAAGTACCGCGTGGGCGGTCAGAACGCCAAGGTCGACAGGAAGAAGATCCCCATCGCCATCCACTGCGAACACAAAAGGTATTGGAACATTTTCGAGCCGATCCTTAACGAGCTCGAAAAGAAACAACAAAAGATCGTTTATCTGACTGGATCCGAAGACGATCCTGTTTTCAAGAAAGACTACAAATACATCAAGCCCGAATACATCGGCGAAGGCAACAAAGCATTCTCCAAGCTTAATCTCCTGAATGCTTCCGTACTCTTCTCCACTACCCCGAGCCTTGATGTTTTCCAGTGGAAGCGCTCCAAAGACGTAGACTGCTATATCCATATAATGCATGCCGCAAAAGACATCACGATGTACCGCATGTACGGCACTGACCATTACGATGCATTCATCCTATCCGGAGAGCTTCAGGTAAAGCAGATCAGGCAGATGGAAGAGATGCGCGGCATCAAGCCCAGGGATTACGAGATCTGCGGCGTCCCTTATCTCGATGAGATGAAGAAAAGAGTTGAGAATGCAGACGCTGTTCCTGATCACGAACGCACTGTTCTTCTTGCTCCGTCCTGGGGTGAGAGCGGGATCCTTTCAAGGTTCGGCGGCAAGTTTATAGACGATCTCATCTCAACCGGCTACAAGATAATCGTGAGGCCTCATCCGCAGTCATTCGTTTCAGAAGAAGAAATGTTGGATAAGCTGATGTCACAGTACAGCGACACTTCCAAAGTCGAATGGAACAGCGACACCGACAACTTCAACGTTCTTATGAGATCCGATGTCCTGATCTCAGATTATTCAGGCGTCATGTTTGAATTCGCGATGGTCTTCGACAAGCCGATAATCTATACTGACACAAAGTTCGATCCCAGACCTTACGATGCGGACTGGATAGAAGAGACGCCATGGACTTTCTCCATCCTTCCGGAATTGGGACCTAAGCTCAGCGAGGACAACGCTGACAAGATAAAGGATCTTATCGACAAGAGCATTGATGATCAGTCTTTCAGAAAAGGCCGCGAAAAAGCCAGAAACGATATCTGGGCTCACATTGGCGAGAGTGCTGAAAGATCCGCTGATTTCATAATCAAAAAATACAAAGAGACCGTATCAAAGAAAGGAGATGCAAAATGACATTCCTTTCTATGCTCTACACTTTCATAATCTCACCGCTTCAGCTTCTTTTCGAAGTGATCTTTTCCGTTGCATATAAGCTCATCGGAAATGCAGGCGTATCGATAATATCCTTAAGCATCGCAGTTAATTTTCTCGTACTTCCTCTGTACAAAAGAGCAGACGAATTGCAGGCGGAAGAACGTGAGATCCAGGAGAAGATGGCTTACAGGATCAAGCGAACGAAGGAGACGTTCAAAGGCGACGAGCGTTTCTTTATGCTTCAGGAATACTACCGCATCAACAACTACAAGCCTGTTTATGCATTGAAGAGTTCTGCTTCACTTCTTCTGCAGATACCTTTCTTCATCGCGGCATACAGACTTCTGTCAGGCATGCAGAGCCTTCAGGGAGTATCCTTTGGATTTATCTCAGACCTCGGAAAAGAAGACGCATTGTTTACGCTCGGAAGTTTCCCCGTAAATGTCCTGCCGATACTCATGACTCTCATCAATGTCGTAACCGCAGTCATATATACCAAAGGTCATCCGTTAAGGGAAAAGATCCAGGTCTACGGTCTTGCGGCGGTCTTCCTGATCCTGCTTTACCACTCACCTTCAGGTCTTGTATTCTACTGGCTCTTAAACAATGTATTCTCGCTGGTAAAGAACATATTCTACAAGCTTAAGGATCCCAAGAAAGCACTTAATATCGTTCTTTCTGCCGCAGGACTTGCAGTCATCATATTATCGCTTATCAATCCTTCGTTTGATGAAAGGCAGAAGATCCTGCTTTGCGCAGGTGGAGTTCTTCTTGCAATGCCTCTCGCAGCAGGATTGGTCATCAAGAAAAAAGAGAAAGCGAATCTTAAGGGTGACAAAGGTGTTTTCTTTACCGGCGCCGTCCTGATGGCAATGTTTACCGGACTTCTCATTCCTTCAACCGTCATCGATGCTGCAGCGCTCGAATTCATCGACGTCGTACACATCGCAAATCCTATCCGGTATGTCTTTACTTCCATGGTACTCTCATTTGGTTTCTGGGTACTGTGGGGCGGCGTATTCTACTTCTTTATGAGCGACAAGGGAAAACATTCTTTCTGCAGGGCAATCTGGCTTATAAGCGCCGTATCCGCCGTTGATTATCTGTTGTTCGGAAGAAATCTGGGAACGATGTCTTCAACGCTTAAATTCGATCAGACACCCGTATTTAAAGTATCCGAATATCTGATAAACGCACTCGCCGTAGCAGCGATAGTTATCTTGGGCGGTTTCCTCTATAAGAAGTTTTCGAAGATCATCAAGTATATCCTGATCATCGGATCGCTCACTGTGTTCATGACAGGAGCACTCCATTTCGCAGGCATCATGGGCACTTACACATGGTACGGAAACCTTGCAAGACCCTCTGAAGAAATGCCGTCGATCCCGCTCAGCAAAACAGGTAAAAACGTTATCGTTCTCATGATGGACCGTGCGATGGGAACACAGGTTCCTTATATCTTCAACGAGAAGCCCGAGCTCAAAGAAAAGTTTGACGGATTCACTTACTATCCCAACACGCTCTCTTACGGAGCACATACGAATTTCGCTGCACCAGCTCTTTTCGGCGGTTACGATTACACTCCCGAAAAGATCAACGCAAGGTCTTCAGAAAGCCTTGAGAGTAAACATAACGAAGCTTTAAAGGTTATGCCTGACATTTTCGGAAAGAACGGCTATACCGTAACCATCTGCGATCCTTCTTATGCAGGATATAAGTGGATCCCCGACCTTTCCATCTATAGCAGTTACCCCGATTTCAACTGCTTTAACACCAACGGACGCTTCAATTATTTCGATGAGAACGGCAGTTCATCGGTAGATATGGTCAACCGCGTAACCGAAGCGCGAAACCGCAACTTTTTCATGTACTCTCTCATGAAGGTTGCACCCGTGATCTTACAGGAAACAATCTACGACGGCGGTACATATAACGATTCAAGTTCAGGCGGTGGTAGCAGTCTTATCGTTTCGTCAGTCACTCAGAAGACCGAGACCATTTTCTCTGCCAGCGGTTACGATAAGAACTTCCTTGAATCATATTCAGTTCTGACAAAACTGCCACAGATCACCAAGATAACAGATGATTCACGGAACACTTTCCTCATGATGGCAAACGACACAACGCACTCTCCCTGCCTGCTGCAAGAACCTGACTATACGCCTGCCATCAAGGTCGACAATACTGCATGGAATACAGATGTCGTTAAGAAATACACTGTCAACGGTGTTACGATGAAGATGACGAATATCCACCAGATCAACCACTATCACTGCAACATGGCAGCGTTCCTTAAGATCAGCGAGTGGCTGGATTATCTGCGCGAAAACGGTGTTTACGACAACACAAGGATCATCATCGTATCAGATCACGGAGACGATCTCGGTCAGTTTGATAAAAAGCTTGGCAATCTCGATCTTGAATTCTTCATGCCGCTTCTCATGGTAAAGGACTTCGGTTCAAAGGGATTTACGGTCAACGAAGATCTCATGACAAACGCGGATACTCCTGCTCTGGCAACATCAGGTATCGTCAGCAATCCCGTTAATCCTTTTACGGGAAATCCCATCAATACGAACGGAAAGAACGGCCCTCAGACGGTCTTCTATTCAGACATCATCAATGTTGATGTTAATAACGGAAATACTTTCCTTCCCGGCTCATGGTATACCGTAAACGGCAAACCCAACAATCCCGATAACTGGAAATATACCGGTGATCACTGATCTTACTTGATCAGCCCGCCGTGGAAATAGCATTCATAGATCTGAACGCCTTTCAGGGTAATTATCTCTTTACCCTGGAACCACTCATAATCTCCGTCGATACTGCACTTATAAGTGTAGTCGCCATTTGAATATTCTTCCGGACCTCTGAAAGGCTTGTCTTCAGGAACGCGCAGTAATGCTTCCTTAAGGAAATCTCCACTGAAGTTATCACCTGTTACCCTGCCGACATAGTTCATACTCCAGTAAGGGACTTCAGATATCCATAGTGCTTCCTCGCCCGCAAACTTATCTCCGCCAAGGTAAGTATCGTAATACATATATTCGCCTTCACGGAAGATCAGGTCATGTGACTTAACACGGGAAGAAGCAGTCTCTGCTCCCTTGCCGGCATATGTTGCCTGCTTGGCTTTTATCAGAAATCCTACTAATTGCTTGTCCATATCTATCTCACTTAACGTTGCTCGTCAGTCTTATCTTCGGCCTGTCAGGTCGCTGTTCAAATGCCAGAGTGGCAATAAGCGCGCCAACCGTTCCCATGAGATCGAAATGCGAATTAAACGTACTGATATTGTTGGCATACGGCTCTCCGAGCTTAAGCTCGGGAAGTCCTACGGAATAACCGAAGAGCATATACGGAACAGCCGTGTGCATTATTTCTTTGATATTCTTCTTCTCAACGAAAAAGGTCCTCTTGGTCGTAACAACGACTCCCGTCTTTCCGCGGACAAAAATGCCATCGTCGTTGTAGCAGATGATCTTCTCATCGGGAGACATATTACCGGCGACTCTTCTTGCGATCTCGCTCATCTTATCTTCACGGATACCGGGCGCAGAGAGCTCATCGAAATTAAAGAGATAATCACGCATGTATTCAATGATCTTTTCCGAAGAATCATACTCGTTCAGAGTGCGTATAAATGCATTTACGCCGACATTATATTTGGGATTTTCAATGAGTTTCTGATAGTCCCATTCATAAACAAACCAGTCCTTCCTGATGGGATTATCTCCCACCTCCTGCTTAGTCGTCTCATCGAGTTTGAACTCACTTCCGCAATAAGGACAAACAAGCCTGGTCCTGTTAGATGAAAGCTCAAGTTTACCGCTGCAGTTAGGACATTTGTTTAACTGTTCCATATCAATAGCCTCTTAAATATTTTCAGGGTTATAGCAGATTATCGTCTCATCCGTATGAAAGTATTTCTTACCTTCTTCAAGCTTGAAGGGATGCTTTTTGCCGACTCCGCCAAACCACTCATAAGGAGCATCGTTTTCCGTCTTTCCTTCAATGATCTCAACGATTCCGTTACGCAGGCATCTCATCAGCGAAATATCCTCTGGTTCCTGCGCATGACCCTGAAGAATGAAATCAGCCTCTTTTTCAAGGAACATCAGCCTGTCCAAAGACTTAACATAATCAGAGAGTTTAGAGCAACCGTCAAGCATCATCCAGAGATAGTGATTGACTGCATCTCCCGTGAAAAGTATCCTATCCTCCTTAAGGAGCAGTACAATCCCACCCTGAGTATGTCCGGGAAGCTCATATACCTCTAACGTCTTGCCTCCGAGATCGAAAACATCGCCCTCATTTACAGGTTTGAACGGGGGCATGGAAACTCCGCGTTCCTCACAAGCCTTGGCAAATTCCGGATGGTTCTTGAAAGACTCAGCCAATTCAAGATCCTTGGGATTGATATATGCTTCTTCCTTGAAATAGATGTTCCCGAAAATGTGATCGGGATGGCCATGAGTATTGATCAATATGATAGGCTTATCCGTAATGTTTCTTACCGCGGCATGAATATCGTTAAGACCGTTCATCGTGTCGATAACGCAAGCCTTCTCTTCACCAACAACAAGATATCCGCTTGCCAAGTGTCCTTCATCCAGCAAATAAATGCCGGGCATTAATTCTTTGATAAACAATTCAGCTTCCATAAAGATCCCCTTTTCTGATAATCACTTGTTAGATTATATCATTTGAAGGGTATATCTTAACTGATAAAGAAGCTGAATATGAGGACAGTTATCTGAATCTGATCGTGATGGTAAGCATGCCGTCAGAGAGACCGGCTGAAATGCTGCCGCCTACCCTTCCGACAAGGTCTTTTGCAATCGAAAGACCGAGGCCCGTGGAGTTGGTTCCGTCCGTTACCGTATAGTACTTGTCGAACAGCTTGGAGACCTGAACGGGAGTAAGATCAGGAGCATCATTTGAGACCGTGACTACGCCGTCATCCGAAAGCTTAACCGATAATGAAGTTGCGTATTTCGCAACGTTGCTGAAGACGTTATCGAAAATACGCATAAGAGTTTTGCGGTTGCTGTTGATGATCACTTTTTCAGAAGGGAATTCTGTCTGAGGATCAATACCCTTAGAAGTAAATTCCTTGTAGAAAGAAATCAGACTGTTCTCGATTATACTCTTCAGGTCGAGATCTTCATTAGACAGCTGTGAATCGTACTGGGTATCAGAAGATACAGAATACTTGAAAAGCTCACCGGTCATGTCCTTGAGTTCCGAAGTCCTGTCCTTGATTCGATCCAGATATTCTCTTCTCCTGGCTTCATCAGTCTCGTTTTCGAGCAGATCGACATAAGAATTAATCGCTGTAAGCGGGGTCCTCAGATCATGGGAGATCGCGGTTACATTCTCCTTCATGCGCTTGTCGCCGTCCTTGAGGAAAACGCGTTCGGCATGCAGTTCCTGCAGCGCGCCATTCAAGTCATTCGCGAGTTTACGCGCTTCCTTATTTGAAGTCGACAACTGGAATATTGATGAATTGGTGCCATCCATATGATCTTTGACCTGATCACCGATCTCCTTAAATGCGCGTTCCAACAAGACCACCTTAACTAAAAGGACGATCATGGTTACTGCTAAAACGATGCAGATGCTGATAAGGATTGGATGCCACATAAGCCGATTATATAATATTCCGCTTTTTTACGACAACACTTCCCACCGCTGTGAGCACGATGAAATATGCCGAAGATACGGCAATGTATCTGAAGAAGACACCGTCCCTGAACATCGCATTCTGGCCCCATCCGGCTAATTCCATCGGGAAGAAAACGATGTTGAGTCTTAATGCTAATCTGGTGGCAGAAGCCTTGAAGTCACCGGGATATTCGGGGTTCGGTCTATCGGTCATAAAATCTGAGTACCAGGTTCCGTCAGCTTTCTTGATGCCGTACGCATTGAAATCATTAACCGGCATATACCATTCGAAGCCTACGTTCTTTTCCTTACTTTTACTCATAAATGCCTGGAAAGATGTATTGTTTACCTCGTACTTCGGTAAAAACGCATTCTCAAATCCAAAGATATTGCTGAAAGTGCTAAAAATAACTGCAAAGGCAACTATCACAAGCAAAGATCTAAAAGGTCTCTGAACTATGAACACTACCAGAACAATAAGCGAACTCAGAGTAAGTCCTACCAGGTATGCAGCCAGTACCATTGTCGCAAGAGAAGGTAAGTTAATTATCGGATAGCATCCGTTTACCTTAGCTGATATCAGTACTGCAATGAAACTCAATAATGAAAACAAAAACAGGTGGAACGCATTCATTAAGAGTGAGGACAAGAATACTTTTCGTTTAGTGGCTCCAGCCGCGATCATGTTACGTATTGCGCCTTTTGTATACATCTCACCATAAAAAAACAAAACATAGAGAACATGGAAGATAAGGATGAAAATGCCAGCTAAATTAAAGCAGCAGTCTATTGCGTAAATGTTATTTAGTGAATCCCTGTATAATAGATCCCCTCCGGGAACCATGTGATAATATGAATCAGCACTAAAATATTGCTTATACGCTATGACAGGATCTTCCTGCTCAAAATTAACGATCACATTCTTATCGTATTGTGAAGGCACATGATTTTTCATGCGTTTACCGTAACCGTTGAATACCAGCAAAGAAGTGCAGATACAAAATCCTACAGCGATATAAAAGAATATGTCGTGTGTAGTCCTGTACAGCATTGACTTAATCACCTTGATCATAGAAATAACCTCTCAGTTAAAATTGCGCTTACTGACAGCGTAACAGCCGCCTGCCAAAAGGATCACAAGATACCCTACCGAGAACGCCGCATATCTTAAAAGCAGTCCGTCGCGGTACATCGGATAGACAAAAAACATCTGGATCTCGAACGGATAATTCATGATATTCGCGCGGTACAATGCGCGTGATATGGCAAGCTCATTTTCATTCGGATAGTATGTGTTCAGTTCGTCAGAAAAGAATTCAACCGTCTCATCATCAGCAGGATAATATACGCGTCCGAGATTGAAATCATTAACAGGCAAATACCATTCACCTTCACCAGATATTTTGTATCCGCCGTTTTTAAAGAAGTTTTCAAGCTTCACTTCATCAGGATAGTATTTCTGCTCAAATACCATCGTGCTTGTAGCCAGCTCAAAACTCATCACTGACAGTGCCAGGATCAATCCACATAAGATAAAAGACAACAACGGATTATGATCGATAAAAAGAACAAAGATAAAGAACGACGTTACAGCAACAGTGACCAACAGACCAACCAAAACAGCTGCAACCATAGCAGGCCCATAAATGATCGGATAAAAGCCTGCAATAAGAATACTTACAGCAAGAGCTGCGAATACCAGAATGAACATTACAAGGCATACAACTGAATTAATAAACAGCGATGCCAAATAAATGATCATCTTATTGGTCTTGATCGCAACCATATTGCGTATCGCTCCGTCCGAGAACAATTCCCCGAAATATGCCATTATAAATACCGAATCAGCGGCAAAGATAAGGATCAGTACAAGTGCGAGCAGCTCGCTGACCTGACTGCAGTTATCCAAAGAGACTTCGAAATTATTAACCTGGCCGGGAACGAAATCGTATTTCCCCATATAGATATTCTGCGTAAGTTTATTAATCAGGAGCGGATCTTCTTTTTCGAATTCCGCAAATTCGCTCACTACCGTGCCACCATCATGATCGTGTCTTGAATAAGTCGTGTGATTCACAAAACAACCAGCGTAGCCGAAAAGCATTAACACTTCAAGAACGACAAGTGCGGCTAGTATAATCCAGACCAGCTTATTGCGGATCAGGCGGTATGTCATTGACCTCAATACCCGTGACATGTCATCCCTCCAGAAGATTAATGAAATAGCCTTCAAGGCTTGTGTCCGCGTAATTAAATTCAAGCAGTTCGCAGCCTGCTTCTTTGGTCAATTCATTCATGGCGGTCAATGTAATATCGCCCTTGATCGAGAGCTCGTTATCGCCCTTGATCTCATAACTTAGGCCCTTGCCATCAAGCAGATTGCAGAGTGAAGACGTATCAGACACGCGTGCAATAACAGCCTTGCCCGGATTATTGTGAAGTTCGTCTGCCCTGATCTGTTTGATGATCTTTCCATCGTCGATAAATGCGAAATCAGTAGCCACCTTAGCAAGCTCGTCTAACAGATGGCTTGAGATAATAAATGTAATTCCGCGCTCTTTATTGAGCTTTAATATCAGTTCCCTGAAAACAACGATTCCCTGCGGATCAAGTCCGTTAATGGGTTCATCGAGGATCATAAGATCAGGAAAACCGCAAAGCGCAATCGCAAGTCCAAGTCTCTGGCGCATACCGAACGAGTATGACATAACAGGCTTTTTACCTGCTATATCAAGACCTACAAGATCGATTATCTCAGGTATCGTCTCATATGAAGTAAGTCCCAGGTTCATGTACTGGATCTTAAGGTTCTCGTATGCATTGAGTGTCCTGTAATAAGCAGGCATATCAATGAGGGCACCGGTAACGGGACAGGCAATATTATATGTACCTTTATTCTGTTCCTGAAGACCGGTGACGATCCTCATAAGAGTTGTCTTACCTGCACCGTTCTTGCCGATCAGGCCGAAGATAGATCCCTTGGGGACCTTGATCGAAACGTCTTTCAACGCTTCATGCTTTCTGTATCTTTTCGTAAGTGAATCAGTTGTGAGTATATAATCCATGGTACCTACCTCCATGCCTAGAGGATATACCAAGGCTTTTCTCAAAAACAGTTAAGAAACAGTTAACCTGAAACCTATTCCCCAGACAGCCTCTATTTCGCCAGTAAAGCCCGCCTGTTTGAGCTTGCGGCGCAGGTTGCTCATATGGACCTTCAAAGAGTCTTCAACGAGATCGGGAGTGAATTTAGCGGCCGCTTCGAGCAGTTCTGATTTTGATATGACACTGTCGCTGTTGACGAGCAGCACTTTGATTATCGCGTATTCAGTTGGAGTAAGTCTTACCGGATTACCGTCAATAGTTATACCGTGTGAAGCCTCATCCATCGTGAGATTAGCGAATGTAAATGACTGAACGTTCTTCTTGAACTTGAGAGCAACTTCTATCCTTGCCAGGAGTTCCTTGTTATCGAAAGGCTTGGTGATGTAATCCACACACCCTAACGACAGCAGATCGACTTTGTCATCAACGGTGCTGCGCGCACTGACAGCGATAACTGGTGTTCCTGAAGGAACAAGTTTAAGCAATTCCTCCCCAGTTGTATCAGGAAGCATGAGATCCATGAGGATAAGATCCGGGATCATCTTGATCTTGGGCTGAGCTTCCTTACCGTTAAACGCGCTTTCGACTTCATATCCGTTCTTCGTCAGCAGACCGGACATTATCTTATTAATATCTTTATCGTCTTCTATTATGAGAATGCGTGCCATCGTTTCACCTCGATGGTTGCATTATAACACTCGATTCAAAATCACATATTACCAGTTGCCTCCTCTCTTTTTGTTCAAAGAGAGGAGATTACAGGTAATAAACGACATTTTTGCCCAAGATTCTCTGCCCCCTCCTCAGTTTAATATAAAAGAGAGGAGAGCACAGAGAATGAGATTCAAACCAACATGAAAAAGGGCCGCCGAAGCAGCCCCCTTTCATATAGCTTATTCCATCTTATTTCTTTCCGAGTTTCCTGCCAAACTTTGCTTCGAACACACCGTCCTTCAGATCTGTTCTAAGCTGAAGTTTATGCTGCTCCAGGATCCTTCCTGCGATAGCAATTCCGGTACCCGGAGTGAACTTGTCTTTGCCGGTCTTATTCCTGATCGTAACAGTCTTCGATGTTATGTCGGCTTCGATCTTAGAATCAGCGTCCTTGTATTTAGCCGCATTATCGATCAGGCAATAAAGCGCAGTTTCAAAATAGTCCTTATCCATCTTGAGCTGCATGTCGCCCTTGATCCTGATGTCCTCACCAAGCTTATCCGCGACTGCTCCGATGCATTCACGGACAGATGCTTTTGTAAACTTACGGTCAGTCCTTTCAACAGTCTTAAGTATAGCCTCAATATCCTTGTTCATCTCGTTTGTCTTCGCAAGGATCTGATCCGCATAGCGGTCTTTTTCGGCATCACTGGTGACATCTTTCAGGTTCTCTGCATACCCCCCCAAGATCTGCAAAGGCGTCTTCATGTTATGCGCCAGAGAATCAATGAGATTATTCTTGAAGATGTTGTTCTCATAAGCCTTCTTATACTGTGAGTAAGGCTTGATCGATGCGAGCAATGCAACAATGACTGCGATCAAACCAAGTAAGACTGACGAGAAGATCAGATACGGCTTAAAGTAAGTATTAAATGGAACTGTCTCCATGACATATTCGACCATATAGAGTTTTCCGTTGATCTCAAAAAAATCAATAGAACCGTCAACATGAGGATAGTTATCTGAATAAACTCTATATCTGTATTCTCCTTTGGTCTTGTTTTCGGAAAAATCTTTAAACAAGGCTTCAAAACTCTCGCTTTTGTGGTCTTCGCCCCGGCTCTTATATGCTTTCTGAAGATCGTTCAGACTGCCGGTACAAAACATTCCGTTGGTAGCATTAAAGTATCCGTCGGGTCTGACACGCTGCGTGAAGAACATCAGATTCTGAACGATGCCCTCATTATCCGCGTAGATATAGCGGTCTGCCTTTGAAGGATCGGTAAAGTCCCATTTCTTGGCAAAAATGTTAAGGCTGGAATCAGTTTCAGCAGCAACATAAGTCTGAACGACCTTCCCAAGATGAAGAGTATCTCCATCTACATAATATGAATTTGCCAATGGACGTTTAAAATGATACATCCCGCATAGATCAAGCGAAATCGTAAACAGATCGTTTGAAAAATAAACATCGGACATTGCGGCTACGTCCCAGCTGTTAATAAGCTTTGTATCAGTCTTTTCGCAGATATCCCATGCTTCATCACACTTCTTATATTCGATAGTCCAATCTCTATCGTTGAGCTTGACAGTTCTTTTGCCTTTTGCAAGAAGATCTTTATCATTCGTGATGAAGTACCACTCGTGAATCCCCTTTTCTACCGGAATGCTTTTATAATCAGTCTCGGTAATTGTCTCAAAACTGCCGTCTTCTTTTACCTCAGCAATTCTGAAATAATCTGAAGAAAAGAGCGTTGTGTAAATATCTATAAAAGTTGCATCGACTTTATTCTCAGCATAGTTCCTGACTGTTTTCTCATATGTTTCCTGCCTCTTGCTCCAACCGGAAACAAGCGCCATGCTATAAGCTCTGTCTATAACTGTCAGTGAGATACCGAACAAGACAGCTGCAACAAGTAATCCCGCGATCAATTTCGGAAATAAAAAACTGAAAAAACTCTTTCTTTTCATGTGTAACTCCTCCCCTAGTCGAACCTGTATCCGACTCCGATGAGAGTCTTGATACGTGATCCTTCCTTATTAAGTTTGTGGCGGAGGTTCTTTACCCTGTTATCGATAACTCGTTCAGTGATGTACATGTCGTCACCCCAGGCTACAGCCAGCAACAGTTTTCTGGTAATCGCCGCACCGGGATGCTCCATCATGTACTTTAAGATCTGATACTCCTTTGGCGGGAGATCGACTACTTCACCTGAAACTTTAACTTCAAGTTTCACGGGATCCAAAGTGATCTGTCCGTTCTCGATTATCTTCCGGGGCTGTTTATCAGATTTAGCGCGCTCTAAGATGGCATTTAATTTGCTGTATAAGATCTTGATCGAGAAGGGCTTAACGATATAATCGTCTGCTCCCAGCTCATAGCCGTAAAGAACGTCTTCTTCCCTGACTTTACCCGTCAGAAATACGATCGGAATATCCGATTTCTTTCTGATGATCTTACACAGTTCAAAACCGTCAAGGCCGGGCATCATTATATCGAGAACAACAAGATCATAGGAATTGTTAAGGAACTTGGTAAGGCCTATATTCCCATCCTCAGCAAAATCCAGACTGATCTTGTCGCGTCTTCCGAAATAATCGCCGATGACCTCTCTGATCTGAACGTCATCTTCAACTAGCAAAACGCTGTACATAATTCCTCCGTCAAGAGAATGTTACACGTACAGTGTATCGTTGATGTATCAATTTAACAAATCCTGTTATCGGCTTACAAGCTTTCAATATAAGAAAGGAACTTATCGAGTGTCTTACTCTTTTCGCGCTCCAGGAAAAAGCAGCCCGCAGTATACCAGGAGTGAGTATTCTTCTTATCTTCGACTTCGTAGATATCGCACTTGTTGCCGACCACTTCCGCCTTTCCGGCAAAGTCTTCAGCACATTCAAAATTGACTATACCATCATGCCTGCTGTGGATCAGTAGCATAGGAATATGGTTACCCGTCATAAGTGACCACGGCTCACCTTCCTTACGGTCGTAGCCTTTGGTAAATAGCATCTTAAGCAAGGTTCTCATAGTCCAGGTTGCATCATTCCTGAAAGAATAAGGTCCACCGAAGCCGACATATCCGATAACATTGGAAATGTCGACCTTGTATTGTTCCTGAGCCTTCTTGCTGTAGCACAGGATGGATGACAGATGCGCTCCCGCGGATGGGCCTGACACTACTATTCTGCTTGTGTCGATTCCTTTATCCTGCAGGAACTTAATTGCAGTTTTAAAGCCTGTGCAGACATCTTCTATCTGGGCAGGATATTTATATTTTGTTGACAGGCGGTAACCCAGCGAAACAAAGCGGTATCCGGCTTTTACCATGCACTGTCCGACATAATCGAACTGCTTCGGATTGCCTGCATTCCAGCCGCCGCCGTGTACCCAGATAATTATCTTTTCGCTCACCTGTTGGGAAGGTTCATAGTAAAGAAAATACTGTTCCTTATCGTTGCCGAAATCTACTCGTTCAGGTGTTAGCTCCTTCTTCCCTGTGAAAAGAAGTCTGTAAAACAACGGATAGTAACTTAGGTTTTCTCGGATGTAATCGATCATGATATGAATGCCTCTACTTCCTTGACCCACTGCTCCGGCTTGAAACAGGCAAGTTCCGCATGAGCCATGCCTTCATAAGATCTTATTTCGGTCTGAGTATTCATGCTCTTCATCTTTATCGCACACTTGCGGGATACCGATTCATTGCCCTTTGTTCCGTGCATGAAAAGTATCTTCATATCACTTGCGTACTTTGTGAAAACGAAATCCGAGAACACGGAATCGATCACGTTATCTATTGATTCCATGATCATGTTCTCTGCGATCTTAATGTAGTAAGGAAGCATCTCTTCAGGAAGAAAATCTTTCTTAGCCTGTTCCATGATCTTAGCATCGTGCTTTTTAGACTTCATGATTATCGTTCTGTAGTTCGTCTTCATGACAGCCTTCAAAAGAGAGTTCGCCTTTGTAAGCGGTGCACCGTCGAGCACCAGATTATCTATCTTCAGGTCTTCGTTTTTCGCAAGAGTTGCAGCTATTCTTCCACCCATAGACAGTCCGGCAAGAAGAAATATCTTTCCGTTCAGCTCATCCATTATGTATTTATGGATCTTCTCAGCCTCCTCTTCAACCGAATGAAATAAGGTCGGCGTTATTTCCGTATGAGCATCAAGCTCGGGTACGATGACGTAGTAATCCCTTTTAAAGTTCTTGATCGCAGTGTTCCATATCTGCCACGGAGTGAGCATACCGTGAATCAGCACGATTGCCTTATTATCTTTGTTTCCGTAAGTGTGAAATATCATTTTGATGCCTTCCCGCCCATCATGAGCACAACCGATGTAGCAACATTTCTGAACATGTCTTCAGGCTTATACTTGCCTTCAACGTGTTCGACTTTGAAGCATTCTGTTAATACGTATCCTGACTGTATTCCGTGATAGTTAATGATAAAGAACTGTATGATCTCATCTACCGAAACAACCGGCTTTAGCTTGTTCTGTTTTATTACCTTAGTGAGGTATTCCGTCATTACGAATGTCGCATAAAGAAGCGGGCTCTGCTCGTCTTTACCGAGTCTTGAGGATATCTTCATGGCACGTTCGGGATCGCTCATTGCAAGCATGTCACCGTAGATCGATACCTTCAGCAGATCGATGCCGACTTCTTTCATGTAAACGGCGAGCATGCCGCAGATCTCATAGATAGTCTTTTCCCATTCCTTGATATCAGCTTTAGCCAGTATCTCATTAAGTCTGTCATCGATCTTATTCTCGGAATTGATCGTGATCACGAGGTCCTTAAATACTTCATCCAGATCTTTGTAGTACCTGTAGATGACACCGTGTGAGAACCCGGTCTCTGCAATGATGTCCTTCATATCAATTGAAGTAACAGGCTTTCTGGCGCAGACGCGGTAAGCCGCATCGATTATCTCTCTGCGCTTTTTCTCGTAGTACTCTTCACTTACCTTGGGCATACTGACCTCCGGCTAAAATAAATGACACGGTGTCATTTTAGCTTGTCCGGAGTGCTTTGTCAAGAAAAACAAAGACGCACATACGAAACCAATCCCCCAATGATTTCAGTATGTGCGCCTGTCTTAATCTATCCGCTTCGCAAGAGCGCGAATTTCAAGTATTAATCGAGCTGGTACTTTCCGATCAGTCTCTTGATCTCGCAAAGTTCCTTGTTATCGTAGCAATATCCGTCGTAGATAACGTGTTCATTTCCGTCTACATCATAGTAAACAAATTTGTATGTGGTTCCGTCACAGACGTTTTCCGAATAGTTCGCAAACTTGTTTTTCGCTACGGCTTCCTCGCAGAAGTTATATATCTTCATGTATTCTTCGTCGGTCACCTTAACGCCCATTTCAGCTACAGCATGAGGATTGACCGCGTCGCCGTGATAAGTGAGCTTCATTCTAATGATGGACCGTTCATACATATCTTCAGGCATGGCTTCCTGCGGGTAACCTGTGATAACGAGCATGTCGCCTTTGTGCTGCTGAAGCTCTTTAACCTCGTACTTATTTGCCTTGCTGCAACCGATCATTCCGAATGTGAGTACCGCGATCATCAATACACTTATCATTTTTGCTAAAGTCTTCATTTCATTCCCTCCAAATTGGTTTCTGCACTATATACAGAATGGCAGCGAAAAATGTTGCAAGTTGGAATTATCCTGATGAATATGTAAAATAGCCTTACTGTTCCGCGTGGAAGGATCTTTTCGGGAAAGGGATTATAAATGAGAAAAATATCAGTTGTTCTGATCATAACTGCCTGCATGCTTTTGTCAGGATGCGGGTTCATGCGGAGCCTTGATTCATGCAAAAACGTCAGGGAGTATTGGAAAAGCCACTATAATTCCGAGAGGACGGCGGCTGATCAGGCATACAAAAAGCTCTTCGAGGCAGCAGAGAAAGGCGACAAAGAGCGCTTCAAAGATAACTTCACGGAAGAAGTCCGCACCAGATCAGACTTCAACACTTTCCTGAACGCCTTCTTCGAGAAATATCCCAAGGGATTGTCCAAATGCGAGACAGAATACCACGCCGGCGGTTCCAGCGGTGCCTATGACAACGGAGCGAAAAAGGAAACCGCACATTGCAGCTACACCTTAACGTTTGAAGGTCAGCATTTTTGGATCCACATGGGTTACTGCTACAGGAACACCAAGCATCCTGAAGAACTCGGCATCAAGTATCTTTCGATAA